>Ga0209051_1000148_pt1 | contig 132600 bp, 135 predicted proteins | sample AraplaCvi_mMS_r2_2_FD_184286 | JGI IMG/M metagenome (GOLD analysis project Ga0209051, IMG submission 184286) | Arabidopsis root microbial communities from North Carolina, USA - plate scrape MF_Cvi_mMS_r2 (SPAdes) (version 2) | ecosystem: Host-associated > Plants > Roots > Endosphere | place...
CCTGCGATGCTCGCGGCTTGGGGACTCGCCCACAACTCGGGACCTCGAGGGGTCCCTCAAACACAGTGGGCTCGACCGCCGCTGCGCGGCGGCAACCCCAAGCCGCTGCGCTTCTCGGCGCCTCCAAAGGGGAAACCTCCGGCAGCTCGCTTCGCATCGTGCTGGAGGGGCGAGACATCGCAGGGCGATGTCATCGCGCGATCGAGTCGGCAGATGCCCGTGGGCGCTGAAGAGGCCTGTTCATCGGACTGATCGTCGATGGCTCCGATTTTCCCCGGACAGCAATGGGCGTTCGCCGGGATGACGGTGGAGGAGGTCAGAAGGATTCCCAGTCGTCCCCGGCCGCCGCCAGCGCGGGGGCGGGCGACGGTGCGGGCGCGGGCCTGGCCGGCGCCTTGTTGAACACCTTGCGTTCCACCTTCGCAGCCTGAGGCGCGGGCGGCAGCGACGCGCCGCCCATCGCACGCTGCACCACCGGGGCCGGCGCACGCGGCGCCGGCGCGGGGGCCACCGGGGCCGGGGCGCTGCCGCCGGCGAGGCGGAACACGGCCATCGCGGCCACCAGCTGCTGGGCCTGTGCCTTGAGGCTTTCGGCGGCGGCCGCCGATTCCTCGACCAGCGCGGCGTTCTGCTGCGTGGCCTGGTCCATCTGGGCCATGGCCTCGCCCACCTGCGACACGCCGAGGCTCTGCTCGCTGCTGGCCGAACTGATCTCGCCGACGATGTCGGTCACACGCCGGATGGCCGTGACCACCTCCTCCATCGTGCCGCCGGCCTGGTCCACGAGGTTCGTGCCCTGCTCGACGCGGTCCACGCTGGTCGAGATCAGCGTCTTGATCTCCTTGGCCGCGGAGGCGCTGCGCTGCGCGAGCGAACGCACCTCGCCGGCCACCACCGCGAAGCCGCGGCCCTGTTCGCCGGCGCGCGCCGCTTCCACGGCCGCGTTCAGCGCGAGGATGTTCGTCTGGAAGGCGATGCCGTCGATCACCGAGATGATGTCGACGATCTTCTTCGAGCTGTCGTTGATGCCCTTCATCGTCTCGACCACGCGGGCGACGACGTCGCCACCCTGGGCGGCCACGTCGGACGCGTGCATCGCGAGCTGGTTGGCCTGGGCGGCGTTGTCGGCGTTCTGCTTCACGGTGCCGGACAGCTGCTCCATCGACGACGACGTCTCCTCGAGCGCGCTCGCCTGTTCCTCGGTGCGGGCGCTCAGGTCGTTGTTGCCGTCGGCGATCTCGGCGGACGCCATGGCCACGCATTCGGCGTTCTGGCGCACGCCGTGGACGATGGTGGCGAGGCGGTCGCGCATGTCGCGCACGGCGGTCAGCAGCACCTTCGTCTCGGTGGGGCCCACCGGGTCGATGGCGAAGGTCAGGTCGCCCTGGGCGATGGCTTCGGCGGAATTCGCGGCGTGCTGCACGGGGCGCACGATGGAGCGGGTGGTCAGCCAGCCCAGCAGCAAACCGAGCGCGATCGCGACGCCGGCGCCCAGGCCCAGCAGCCACTGGCTGGCGGTGGCGGCGGCGGCCGTGTCGGCCTGGCTCTGGGTCAGGCGGTCGCCCATGAACTTCTCGATCGTGTCGAGCGAGGCGAGGTAGGTGTCGGCGAGCGGGCGGAGTTCCCCATGGACCTTGCCCACGACGTCGGCGCCGGCCTGCTTCTCCTTCTGCAGCGCGGCGCGCTTGACCCGGTAGGCCTCGCGGGTGCGGGCGACGTCGTCCAGCAGCTTCTTGCCGGCGTCGTCGTCCACCATCGCCTCGAGGCGCTTCTGCTTCTCGCCGATCTGGGCGGACGCGGCGTCCATCTCGACCTTGAGCGAATCCTGCACGGCACGGTCGCTGGACGTGAGGGCCGCGGAGGCGCGCACCCAGTTCATGCGGATCAGCGCGGCCCAGCCCTGGGTCAGCGCCTGGCGTTCCATCTCGACGGTGGCCAGTCGCGCGCTGGCGTCCTTCAGGGTCTCGAGGCGCCACACGCCGGTGGCGGCGATCAGGGCCGTGATGGTGAGGGTGGCCAGGAAGGACAGGCCGAGGCGCTTGCCGATGCTGAGGGTCTTGAGAGTCACGGGGCGCTTTCACACCGACCGGTGGTCAATCACACGTCGGACGTTCCCCATGAACACCCGCCGCGCCCCGCCGACCGGTGGGCGAACGGGGCTTGACAGGTTCATCGGCCTCAGGGGCCAGGACTTGAATCGGCGTGGCCGGCTCGGCCGATCAGGCCAGGCGCGGCCCCGGACCGCCTCAGAGACCGAGCAGGCCCAGGGACGGTTCGCCCAGCAGGGCGTCGATGTCGACCAGGATCAGCATGCGGCGGTCCACCGCGCCGATGGCCATGACGTGGCGCCGCTCGAGGCGGGCGTTGAACTCGGGCGCCGGGCGCAGCTGCTTCGGGCCCACGGCGATCACGTCGGACACGCCGTCCACCACCACGCCCACCACACGGCCCGTGATGGCCAGCACGATCACCACGGTGTTGTGGTCGCGGGGCGCCTGCGGAAAGTTGAGGTGCACCCGCAGGTCCACCACGGGCACGATGACGCCGCGAAGGTCGAGCACGCCCAGCACGCCGGCCGGGGCGTTGGCGATGCGGGTGGGTTCCTCGAACGAGCGGATCTCCTGCACGCGCATCAGGTCCAGGCCGTAGTCCTCGCCGCCGAGCTTGAAGGTCAGGAACTCCGAGCCGTTGGCCAGCGTGCCGGCCGGGGTGGCGGCATGCGGGGTGGAGGCGCCGGAGGGCTCGAACGGGGTGTCGTCGAGGGTGATCGCTTGGGACATCGACAGGCTTTCGGGCAGGAGCGCGGATGGGCGCACGTTAACCGAAGGTTACGAAACCGCGCCGCGAAGCGGACGAGAGGAAACCCACCTTTCTGCGGAAGACATCACGGATGTAGGAGGCCAGCGACAGCACGGAAGGCCGCGCACCGACAGCTGGACGCGGTGGCGCGGGCTGTCGCGCCGGTGGCCGAGTGCCTACCGTGGAGGCCTGGAACAACAACCGGAGCGAGACCATGACCTTGGGAACCATTCTGCTGATCGTGCTGATCCTGATGCTGATCGGCGCGCTGCCGAGCTGGCCGCACAGCCGCAGCTGGGGCTACGGCCCGACCGGCGGCGTCGGGCTGGTGCTGGTGATCGTGATCGTCCTGCTGCTGCTCGGCAGGATCTAGCCTGGTCGTGAATAAAAAAGCCTCCGCGGTCCTTCGTGGGGCCGCGGAGGCGAACTTGCCGTCGTATGGAAGGTGAAGGGTCCGCCGAGCATTCCCCTGCACCTTCGATACCTCGTCGGGACCGGGCCCTCGTGGGCCCGTGCCCCTGTTCCTGCGCCCCGCCGTCCGGCGGGGCGTCGTCACGTCAGATGCCGGGCGTCCAGATCGTGCTGCACTTGTGATCGGCGGCAAACGTGCCGATCGGGCCCACCGTGGGGGCGAGGTTCTGGAAAGTGTCCTGGGCCGACACGTAGGCCGTCCACGCGGGCGCCGTCCCGCCGTTCGGGTTGCCGGTACGGGCGAACCGCGACCAGTAGCCGACCATGGTGTCCGACAGCGTCTTCTGCGCCACGTTGAGCGCGGGGCCCCCCATCGAGAACAGGTACTGCAGTTCGCTCGTGTGCGCGGCGGCGGTGCTGAAGCTCAGCGTGCCCGGCAGCGTCTGCGGCGCGGTGGGGTCGTTGAACTCGTATGCGAAGACCGTGTTGCCGCCGGCGGTCAGCAGCTTCGTGGCGAGGCGGCCGTTGCACGCGAACACCGCGTCGGTGCCGATGGCGCCGAGCGTCACGCTGTAGCCGTCGGCCGTGTTCGGCACCGGGTAGTACGGCGCGGCCGCGGCGATGGGGCCGAGCGTGGCCTGCATCGTGGGCAGGTACGTGGCGGCCGTCAGCGGGCCGGTGGCGAGTTCGCCCTGGGCCACGAACAGGCGCCATTCGTCGTGGGTGGTGCCCTGGATCACCGGCACCTTGGCTTGCGTCTGTTCGGTGAAGACGGTCTTCACGTCCTTGGCCAGCACGACGCCGTCGACCGACGGGATGGGGCCGCTCGGCCAGGCCGTCATCTGCGCGGTCAGCAGGGACGCCACGGGCAGCGCGCGCAGGCACGCGGTGGTGGGCGTGGCCGCGCACGTGGTGGCGCCGACCACCGTCGCCCCCTTGGCCTGGGCCTGCGTGGGCGTGTCCTGGCCGAGGCTGAACGGGTAGGCCGCGCTCATCGCGATGGCCTTGTGGAACAGGCCCGCCGAGCCCGGGGAGGCCAGGTGCGAGTTCACGCTGAAACCGCCGGCCGACTCGCCGAAGATCGTGACGTTGTCCTTGTCGCCGCCGAACTTCGCGATGTTGTCGCGCACCCATTTCAGCGCCGCCTGCTGGTCCATCAGGCCGTAGTTGCCGGACTTCCCGCCCTGTTCGGCGGCCAGCGCGGCGTGCGACATGAAGCCGAGCGCGCCGAGCCGGTAGTTCAGCGTGACCACCACGGTGTTCTGCGCGACGAGCGCGTCGGGCTTGTAGCCGTTGCTCTGGCCGAGGTAGAAGGCGCCGCCGTGGATCCACACCATCACGGGGTGCGGGCCCGCGGTCTTGGGCGTGTAGACGTTCAGGTAGAGGCAGTCTTCCGACGTGGAGGCCTGGCCGAACAGGCTGGCCGGCTGCGCGCAGCCGGCGGCGAACTGCTTGGCCTCGCGTTCGCCGGTCCAGGCGGTGACGGCGGCGGGGGCGGCCCAGCGCAGCGCGCCGACGGGCGGCGCGGCGTAGGGGATGCCGAGGAAGGACTGCGACGTGGCGCCGTCGTTGCCGCGCACGGCGCCGGAGGTGGTGGTGACGAGGGGCCCCTGGGCCAGGGGAACCTGGGGCGCGTCGTCGTCGCTGCCGCAGGCCACGAGCGTGGCGGACATCGATGCGACGAGGGCGCACGACAGGATCAACTTCCCCAACCCCGGGGTAGCGGGCATAACGTTCATTTGTAGTCTCCGTCTTTTTTTGGAATGTCAGCGCGTGCGCGGCGCTGCGTGTCCAGTCTAAGTCGGAGACCGTACGGCCCTCAAGCTGCGGAAAACACGGGGGTTCACTTTTCGCTGACGCGTCGGCCCAGCTGCTGCCAGAGATATGCGAACTCAAGAGCCTGCAGATGCGCGCGCTGCTCGTTGTCGGCCGCGCCGCCGTGGCCGCCCTCGATGTTCTCGTAGTACAGCACCGGGTGGCCCAGCGCCATCATGCGGGCGGCCATCTTGCGGGCATGCGCCGGGTGCACGCGGTCGTCGCGCGTCGACGTGGTGAACAGCACCTTCGGGTACGTCACGCCCGCCTTCACGTTCTGGTACGGGCTGTACTTCGAGATGAACGACCACTCGGCCGCGTCGTCGGGGTTGCCGTACTCGGCCATCCACGACGCCCCGGCCAGCAGCGTGTGGTAGCGGCGCATGTCGAGCAGCGGCACCTGGCACACCACGGCGTTGAAAAGGTCGGGCCGCTGCACGAACGTGGCGCCCACGAGCAGGCCGCCGTTGCTGCCGCCCATGATGCCCAGGTGCGCGGGCGACGTGACGCCGGTGGCGACGAGGTCTTCCGCGACCGCGATGAAGTCGTCGTAGCTGCGCTGCTTGTGTTCCTTGACCGCGGCCTGGTGCCAGGCGGGGCCGAACTCGCCGCCGCCGCGGATGTTCGCGACCACGAGCACGCCGCCGCGGCGATACCACGCGCGGCCGAAGCCGCCGGAGTACCACGGCTTGAGCGCGATCTCGAAGCCGCCGTAGCCGTAGAGCAGCGTGGCGTTGGCGCCGTCGGAGCGCGCGCCCTCCGGCCACACCACGAAGTAGGGCACGCGCGTGCCGTCCTTCGACGTGGCGAAGCGCTGCTCCACGCGCTGGCCCTCGGCGTCGAAGAGCGCGGTGCGCGCCTTCAGCGGCTCGCGGTGGTCGTCGCGCGTGGTGCCGAGGTACAGCGAGTCGGGCGTGAGGAAGTCGGTGTACGTGAGCAGGTAGCTCTCGGCGAGGTCGTCGTTCGCCAGCAGCGGGTCGTGCAGCGGGCTCACGCCGAGGCTGCCGGGGAAGGGCGCGTCGACGGGGCGGCCGGTGAAGGTGTCGCCGTCCTTGCGGAACAGTTCGAGGCGGCTCGCGACGTTGTCCATCACGTTGAGCACGACGTGGTCGCGCGTGAACGTGTAGCCGGACAGCGAGCGCGTGGCGCTGGGCGTGAACAGCGGCCGCAACGCGCGTTCGCCGCGCAGGTACGCGGCGGCGTCGGTGTGCAGCAGCGAGCCGCTCGGGAAGCCGAGGAAATCGGAGCGCAGGCCCAGCAGCATCGTGTCGCGCAGGAAGCTGGGCGAGGCGTCGCTCGGGATGTCGAGCGGCACGAGGCGGTCGCCCTCGAGCAGGAAGTACTTCTGGTTGTAGAAGTCGGTGGCTCGGCTGAACAGCGTGCGCTCGAAGCCCGGGGTCTTGTCGACCGACACGCCCACGGCCACGTCCTGCACCTCGCCCTCGAACACGGTGACGGCCTCGGCGAGCGGCGTGCCGCGGCGCCAGCGCTTGACCACGCGCGGGTAGCCCGAGTCGGTGAGCGACCCCGGACCGAAGTCGGTGCCGACGTAGAGCGTGTCCTCGTCGATCCAGTCCACATCGGACTTGGCCTCGGGCAGGAAGAAGCCGCCCTCGACGAAACGCTTCTCCACCGCGTCGAACTCACGGATGACCTTGGCGTCGGCGCCGCCGCGCGACAGCAGGATCAGGCAGCGGCGGTAGTCGGGGCCGAGGCAGGCGGCGCCGCCCCACACCCAGTTCTCGTTCTCGGCCGTGGCGAGGGCGTCGAGGTCGAGCACGGTCTCCCAGTCGGGGGCGGGCAGCTTGTACTGCGCGAGCGTGGTGCGGCGCCACAGGCCGCGCTTGTGGACGTCGTCCTGCCACAGGTTGTAGAGCCACTCGCCGCGGCGGGCCACGTACGGGATGCGGTCGCGGGCGTTGAGCACCTCGAGCAGCTGCGCGCGCGTGGGCGCGTACTCGGGGCGCGCGGTGAGTTCGGCCTGCGACAGCTGGTTCTGGCCGCGCACCCAGTCGAGCGCGGCGTCGCCGGACACGTCCTCCAGCCACTGCAGGGCGTCGGCGGTCTCGGGGGTGGAAGGGGCGGCGGGCGAAGTCGTCATGTGGGTGCAGGCGGACAGGACAAGGGTGCCCGCGAGAAGCCCGAGGGCCCGGCGGACGGTGCGAACCGGCGACGGCCGGAACGGGCTCAGGTTCAGGCGACGAGGCCCCGGGACTCGGGGTGGCGCTGCAGGTAGCCCTGCACGTACGAACACACCGGATCGACCTTGAGCCCCTCGGCGCGGGCGAAGGCGAGGGCGCGCTCGACGAGGGCGGCGGCGATGCCGCGGCCCTGCAGCGAGGGGTGCACGGCCGTGTGGGTCATCACGAGCGTGCCGTTCGAGAGCACGTAGTCGGCCACGTTCAGGTGGCCGTCGATGGTGGTCTCGAAGCGTTGCTCGTGGCTGTTGTGGATGACGTCGGGGGCGGTGTCGGGCATGGCGAATCGGGCTCCGTGAAGGGCCTATTCTGTTCCATCCCGCCGGGCGCCTCGTCCGGCGCCCCCGTTTTTCCCTGACCCCCGCGCGGTCGCGGGCCGGTTCAGGCCGGTGTCAAGCGCTCGGGCGTGACCTCGACGGAACGCTGTCCGTCGCCGATCCAGACGGTGCCGTCCTGCACCGTGACCTGCAGCTGCATCGTGCGCTGCGCGAGCTCGGCCAGGGCCTGGCTCTGCTCGGCCGGCACCTGCCACACCGTGAGGTTGCGGGCGCGCGTGATCTTCGTGGCGACGCCGCTCCACCACACGCCGGTGCTCGACGCGTAGCTGTAGACCGAGACGCGTTCGGCCTTCGGGCTCGACTTCATCATGCGCTTGTCGTCGGGCTGGCCCACGTCGATCCAGTGGACGATCTGGCCGGTGAGGTCCTTCTGCCAGAGGTCGGGCTCGTCGGTGTCCCACAGGCTCTTGGCGAACTCGAGCGCGCCGTTGTCGTTGTCGGCCGGCACGTTCAGCGCGAAGGCCAGCACGCGCAGCATCATGCGTTCGTCGGTCTCCGACGGGTGCCGGGCGATCGTGACGCCGTGGTCGCCATAGACGTTGCGGTCCATGTCGGCGAGCTGGAGGTTGGCTTTGTAGATCGTGGCCTTGAGCGCCATGGTGGAACCGCTGGAGGAAGAAAGGATCGGGGATTAGACCAGATGCACCGCGCTGCGGCGACAATGCGGGCCGACGATGTTTGAAGCAGGTGTTTCCATGACGATGAAGAAGACCGATCTGACCAAGAGCCTGGCCAAGAAGGTGGAGGTGCGCATGAAGGGCGCGGGTGTGCCCGACCGGTTCGCGCAGGGCGCCGCCGCGGCGCTCGACAAGCGCGAGCAGCGCCGCCGCGACGCGGCCGCCGGCCTCGTGCCGTTCGCGTGCAAGCTGCCCGCCGACCTGGTGAAGCAACTCAACGAACGTGGCGGCGCCGCCGAAGGCGGGGTCAACGCGTTCGTGGCGGAGGCGATCGCGAAGGCGCTCGCCTGATCGTCGACGTCAGGGCGCCGAGGCGCCCGACGTCGGAGCCTGCGGGCGCGGCACCACCACGCCCGGCATCAGCGGAATCTCTTCCTGCAGGCGCACGCCGGTCACGAAGTGGCGGGTCTCGCCGAAGCAGCTGGTGGGCAGGCCCACCTTCTGCACGTAATGCAGCGACACGCGCTGGCCCATCACGGCGTTCACCTGGGCGGCCACGGCCTCGTCGTGGATCGTGAACTGGAACTTCTCGGGCGTGCTGCCCGGCAGCGACACCAGCGCGAGTTCACCTTCCCAGGTCTTGCAGAGCCAGCCCTTGTTCGAGAGCTTCTGCACCCAGCCGGCGCGCTCGCCGCTCGCATAGTTCCAGTTCATCACGACGGCGAAGTACACCGCCAGCAGAAGGCCCAGCACCAGCACGCCGAGCAGCCATTTACCAAGACGCATGAGCCTGTTCTCCCTCGGAAACCCCGTCGGCGTGCGGGGTTCGGAATGTGTCGATGCGCGAGTGTAGGGCCTCAGCCGTAGACGGCGACGACCTGGTAGCCGATGGAGGCCAGTTCACCCCCGGGCGTCCACAGCTTCGTCACCTGGTTGACGTAGCCGCCGGCCGCGGCGATCACGTCCGTGTCCACGCGCCACCAGGCCTCGCCCTGCGGGGCGTGCTCGACCGGGCGCAGCTCGAGCTCCCACGACACGGAGCTGGCCGGCGTGGGCCGCGTGAAGCGGCTGATGACGGGGGACGGCGGCGTGTCGGCCAGCAGCACGGTGAGCAGCTCGGTGTCCACCGGCTCGCTCTTGAGGCGCAGGTGCATGCGGCTCGTCCAGCTGTCGGCGCCGGTGAACGGCATGCGGCCCTCCGACCAGCGGAAGTCGAAGTGCTGCGTGAAGTTCGGCGCCACGCCGGGGATGAAGGGCAGCTGCACCGAGGCGTCCGGATCCTTCGCCACGACGGGCTGCTCCGGCGCCATCACCGGCACCGTGGTCTCGCGCGCCGCGCCGAACACGCCCAGCAGCAGCGCGGCGGTCTGGCCGTTCTGCACGACCAGTGCCTGCACCTGCCGCACGCTCTTGCCTTCGCGCAGCACCTGCACGTTCACCTGCACCGGGCCCTTGTCGACCGGCCCGATGAAGCTCACCTGCAGCGCGCGCAGCTTCACGCCGGCGTCCCACGCGCCGCCGGCCACGTCGCGCATGGCCTGCACCGCCAGCGTGGCGATCAGGCCGCCGAAGGTGGTGCGCCCCTGTTGCCAGTCCTCGGGGATCGTGAAGGTGACGCTGGCGCCGCCGGGCTCGCGGGTGCGGGCGGCGAGGAGGGCGGCGAAGGTGGTGAGGTCGGACATGGGAGGGTGACGCGGTGAACGATCGTCCATTATCGACAACACGCCGTCATTCCGCTGAAAATCGGGACCATGAACCTCACCCCTCTCGAGATGAAAGCCTATGTCCCGGCACGCGACCTCGCGCAGTCGGCCGACTTCTACCGGCAGCTGGGCTTCGAGGTGGAGATGCTGTCCGACGCGATGGCGTACGTGCGTTTCCAGTCCACGTCGTTCCTGCTGCAGGAATTCTTCGTGGAGGCCCACGCGCACAACTTCATGATGCACCTGATCGTCGAGAACGTGGACGACTGGTACGCCCACGTGCGGGCGTCCGGGGTGGTCGAGCGTTTCGGCGTGCGGGTGGACCCGCCGCAGGACCAGCCGTGGGGCCTGCGCGACTTCCCGCTGGTGGACCCCACCGGGGTGCTGTGGCGCGTGGCCCAGGAGATCAGCGGTTGACGGCGGCCAGGCGTTCGGGGAACAGCCGCTCCAGCGCCGACAGGAAGTTCGTGAAGGCGATGGGTTTGGTCCAGTAGTCCTCGAAGCCCGCGGCGAGCGCGCGGGCGATGTCCTCGGGCATCGCGTTGGCCGACAGCGCGATGCACGGGATGGCGGCCGTGGCCGGCTGCTCGCGCAGGCGGCGCATCACCTCGAAGCCGTCGATGTCGGGGAGCTGGATGTCGATCAGGATCAGGTCGGGCCGCAGCTCGGCGGCGCGGCGCACGCCCGAGAGGCCGTTGGGGCTCGACTCGATGGCGAGGCCCGCATGGCCGCGCACCAGTTCCTCGACGAGGATCTGGTTGATGGGGTTGTCCTCGATGTAGAGCAGCTGCCCCGCGCGGCGGGGCCCGTTGCCGGCGCCGATGGGCAGGGCCGGCGGGTCGCCCGCGCCGGCGGGCGGGTGTTCGGTGTAGCGGGGCAGGCGCACCGAGAAGGTGGAGCCCTCGCCGGGTTCGCTGTCCACCGAGATCGAGCCGCCCATGCGCTCGACGAGCGCCTTCACGACGGCCAGGCCGATGCCGGTGCCCTCGATGCCTTCGCGTTCCACGCCCAGCCGGTTGAACGGCTCGAACAGCTGCCCGAGCTGCTGGCGGGTCATGCCGCGGCCGGTGTCGCCCACGTGCAGCGTGACGTGGGTGTCGCCGTCCTCGCCCCACACGGTGGCGCGGCCGCCGGTGCGCCGGTTGTACTTGATGCTGTTGGTCAGCAGGTTGATGACGACCTGCCGGATGCGGGTGCGGTCGCCGAAGGCCACGCCGGGCAGCGCGCCGAGGTCGATGGTCACGCCGTGGCGCATCGCGAGCGAGTCGACGAGGGGCAGGGCTTCCTGGAGCACGTCGTGCAGCGGCACGGCCTGCAGGTCCACGCGCAGCTGGCCCTGCTCGAGGCTCGACAGGTCGAGCACGTCGTTGATGAGGGACAGCAGGTGCTTGCCGGCCGAGTGGATGTGGTCGAGCTTCTCGCGCTGTTCCACGTCCAGCCCGTCGCCCAGCTGCAGCAGCTGCGCGAAGCCGAGCACCGCGTTGAGCGGGGTGCGCAGCTCGTGGCTCATGCGCGCGAGGAACTGCGACTTGGCCTCGCTCTCGCGCTGGGCGACGAGCTTGTCCTGCCGTTCGGCCTCGGCCGTCACGCGTTCGTGGATGTCCCAGTTCACGCCGATCTGCCGCACGGCCTCGCCGTGGGCGTCGTAGATGGGCACCGAACGCGACGCGAGCCAGCGCCAGCTGCCGTCGGGCAGGCGCACGCGGAACTCGTACGTGCACATGCGGTGGTCGCGCACCGAGTTCTCGTTGACCTCGAGAATGCGGGGCAGGTCGTCCGGGTGGCAGAGGTCGAGGCGCAGGTGGTCCACGTCGCCACCGGCCTCGGGGTCGAGGCCGCGCAGCAGGTACATCTGCGCGTCCCACTGGACCGCGTCGGTGCGCACGTCGCGCTCCCACGTGCCGATGCCCGCGCCGTGCGCCGCGAGGGCGATGCGTTCGTTGGCCTGGCGCAGCGCGGTCTCGGTCTCGACGCGCTGCGTGATGTCCATGGTGATGCCGAAGAGCATCGAGTGCCCGTCGCGCACCTCGTGGCGCGCGCGGTTGACGAGCCAGCGCACCTCGCCGTCCGGGCGCCGGATGCGGTACTGGTGTTCGATGGTGGTGCCGTTGGATGCCAGCATCTCGGCGTGCGCGTTGCGCATCAGCACGCGGTCGTCGGGGTGGATGATCTCCTCGACCCATTCGTGGCGCGAGGGCAGGCCCTGCGCCGGCGAACGGCCGACGATCTCGTACATCTGCGAGTTCCACTCGGCGCGCCGCGTGACGGGGTCGCGGCTCCACACGCCCATGCCCGAGGCCGAGGCGGCGATCTCGAGGCGCTTGGCCATCTCGCTCGCGTGCCGGTTCTTCTCGACCTGCTCGCTGACGTCGAGCGCCACGCCCACGAACTCGACGGGGTCGCCGTGTTCGTCGCGGCGGAGCATGCGGCGCGTGAGCACGTAGCGCCAGCTGCCGTCGGAGCGCTTGTACCGAGCCTCCATGTCGACGGGGCGGTCGGAGTGCAGCGCGGCTTCGGCCGTGGCCATCACCTGAGGCAGGTCGTCCGGGTGGATGAGGGCGCGCACCTCCTCGGCGTCGAGCCCCTCGGGGCGCGGCGGGATGCCCACCACCTCGAACGCGCGGTCGTTGTAGAAGAAGCGGTTGGTGCGCAGGTCGTGCCGCCAGATGGCGATGTTGCCGAGGTCGACGGCCATCTTCAGCTGGGCGCTGGTCTTGTTGAACGACTCGGCGAGGTCGTAGACCTCGGTGTCGTCGACCATGATGCCGGTGACGAGCGCCGGCCGGCCGTCGAGCCCGTTCTTGACTTCCCACTGGGCGTGCACGTGGCGGTGCGGCCGCCCGGGCAGCGCGATGCGGTAGCGGCTGGAGTAGCGGCCCGCCGAATTGCTGGACGCGCGGTAGCGCTGGCCGGGGCGGTCGTCGGGGTGGATCTTGCTGGCCACCACCTCGAAGTCGGGCACGCCGTCGGCCGGGTCGAGGCCGAAGAAGCGGTACATGTGGCGGTCCCAGCGGCCGGCGCCCAGCGGCAGCTCGCGCTCCCAGATGCCGAGGCGGCCGAAGTCCTGGGCGGTGTCGAGCAGTTCGGCGAGGTGGGCCGCGCGGTGGTCGAGCTCGCGCTGCGCCGTGGTGTCGCGCAGCACCGCGTACCAGCGGGTGCCTTCGGGCAGGCCGGGGCCGGACGCGGGCGTCAGCGCAAGGGTGCCGAAGCGCAGGGCGCCGGTGGCGTCGGTCCAGGGCAGCAGGTGTTCGGGGGGCGGCGCGTCACCGCCGGCGAGCGTTGCCTGGACCACGGCCCACGGGTCGGCCGTGACCGGCGGCGGCATCCGGGCGTGCAGCAGCGCCACGTACGGGCGTTGCAAGACCTCGGCGACCGGGTGGCCGCTGGTGCGCTCGAAACTGCGGTTGACCCAGAGCACACGGCCTTCGGCGTCCAGCAGGGCCAGCAGGTCGGACACCGCATCGAGCAGGGCGGCCCCATCGGGCAGGGCCAGGCTCGCAGGCGGAGTGTGGCGAGGTGAGGCCATTGAACAGGAGCGGCTGGTGAGTGGTGACGCCGCGCCAGTCTAGTCCTTTCGACCCACGCTTTCCCCCGGGGAAGCCCCCGCGAAACCGGTGTTGTGTCGTCCGATGGCCAGGGAGGTGTGAACAAGTGTGCACTCTCCCGGGCTGCGTGTTCAGGCGTCGGCCACCTTGAGCACCAGCTTGCCGAAGTTTTCGCCGTTGAAGAGCTTCAGCAGGGTCTCGGGGAAGGTGTCGATGCCGTCGACCACGTCCTCCTTGCTCTTCATGCGGCCCTCGCGCAGGTAGCCGGCCATCTCGGCGATGGCCTGCGGGTAGCGGTCGGCGTAGTCGAACACCACGATGCCTTCCATGCGCGCGCGGTTCACCAGCAGCGACATGTAGTTCGAGGGGCCCTTCACCGGCGTGGTGTTGTTGTACTGGCTGATGGCCCCGCAGATCACGATGCGGGCCTTGCGGTTGATGCGCGTGAGCACGGTGTCGAGGATCTCGCCGCCCACGTTGTCGAAGTAGATGTCGACGCCGTTCGGGCAGGCCTGGCGCAGCGCGTCCTTGATGGGGCCGGCCTTGTAGTCGATGCAGGCGTCGAAGCCGAGTTCGTTCACGACCCAGTCGCACTTGGCCTTGCCGCCGGCGATGCCCACGGCGCGCAGGCCGAGGATCTTCGCGAGCTGGCCCACGGTCTGGCCCACGGCCCCGGCCGCGCCGGACACCACGAGCGTCTCGCCCGCCTTCGGCTGGCCCACGTCCATCAGGCCGAAGTAGCCGGTCATGCCCGGCATGCCCAGCACGTTGAGCCATTGCGTGAGGGAGCCCGCCTTCACGTCGATCTTCGCGAGGCCGTTGCGGCGCATCTCGCTCGCGGGCACGAGCGCATGGGTCTGCACGCCCATCGTGCCGGTGACGTGGTCGCCGACCTTGTACGCCGGGTTCTTCGAGTCGATCACCACGCCGATGCCGCCGGCGCGCATCACCTCGCCGATGCCCACCGGCGGGATGTAGCTCTTGCCTTCGTTCATCCAGCCGCGCATCGCGGGGTCGAGCGACAGCACGAGCACCTTGAGCAGCACGTCGCCGTCGGCGAGCGCGGGCACGGGTTCGTCGGTGAACTGCCAGTTGGCGCGGGTGGGGGTTCCCACGGGGCGGGCGGCGAGGCGGACCTGGTGGTTCATCAGCGGGGTGGACATGGCGGAGTCTCCGGAAGGTTCTGACGAGAGGAGCGGGATGGTAGCGGCGGCACCGGGAGCGCCGTGTCGCGCAGATGTCAGAGGACGCCGACACCCGGTGGCGGGCGCGCCCGACATCCCGTGCCGGCCTTCGTTTCTATAGTCGAAGCCATAACCACAACACGGGACTTCCCCCATGAGCACCACCTTCCTGCAGCGCCTGTCCGGCGCGGCCACGCTGGCCGGACTGCTGTTCCTGAACGCGGTGGTCGCGGCGCCCCCGGTCGCGAGCGTGCCGAAGGTGGACCTGTCGCGGTACGCCGGCACCTGGTACGAACTGGCCCGCCTGCCGAACCGCTTCCAGGAGCGGTGCACGGGGGACGTGACCGCCACGTACACGCCGAATGCCGACGGGTCGGTGGGGGTGGTGAACCGCTGCCGGGAAAGCAGCGGCAAGTACCAGGTCAGCGAAGGCCGGGCCACGCCCGCGCCGGGCGTCGATTCGGGCGCGCAGTTGAAGGTGAGTTTCCTGCCGAGTTGGCTGCAGTGGTTCCCGCTGGGCCGGGGCGACTACTGGGTGGTGCTGCTGGACCCCGAGTACCGCTACTCGGTGGTGAGCGAGCCGAGCCGGGAATACCTGTGGATCCTGGCGCGGGCGCCGGTGATGGAGCCGGCGGTGTACGACTCGCTCGTCGAGCAGCTGCGCGCCCTGGGTTACCCGGTGGAGCGCCTGGTGCGCACCCCGCATGCGGTGGCGCCGTCGCCCACCGCGAACATCCCGACCCCGCCGGACCGCTCGAAGGCGCTCTGATCCGCCTCCATCCGCTTCCCGCGGACGAAAAAAAACGCGGCCCGGAGGCCGCGTTTTTCATTCGCGAGGCGAGATCGATCGGGAGATCAGATCGCGCGGATGTTCGCGGCTTGCAGGCCCTTCTGGCCTTGCTTCACCTCGAACTCGACGCGCTGGTTTTCCTGCAGCGTCTTGAAGCCGCTGCCGGTGATGTCACGGAAGTGGGCGAAGAGGTCGGCGCCGCCGGCATCCTGAGCGATGAAGCCGTAGCCCTTGCTCTCGTTGAACCACTTCACGGTACCGGTTTGGATTTGGGTCGTCATGGGACGATGTCTTTCTGTCAATCACGAAGTCACGCGCAGCAACATGCCGTGCGTGCAGTCACACTCAAGAGGATGGATCGGGGGGGGATTTCCAACGAACCGACCTGGAACCAGGACGGGGTCACATAGATCACTCACCAGAACCGACTTGCGGGTCCCTGTACCGAGGACTATACACCATCCCCGGGCGATCCCCGCACAAATCGCAGTTCGCACGCGAGCGCTGCAGCGGGAGCGGGTCGCTGACACAATGCGCCGATCCCCCGAACTGCAAGGAACTCCCCATGAAGACCCGCGCCGCCGTGGCCTGGAAGGCTGGCCAGCCCCTCACCATCGAAACCGTCGACCTCGAAGGCCCCCGTTTCGGCGAGGTGCTCGTCGAGATCAAGGCCACGGGCATCTGCCACACCGACGCGTACACGCTGTCCGGCGCCGACCCCGAAGGCCTGTTCCCCGCGATCCTGGGCCACGAAGGCGCCGGCATCGTCGTGGACGTGGGCCCGGGCGTGACGTCGCTGAAGAAGGGCGACCACGTGATCCCCCTCTACACGCCCGAGTGCCGCCAGTGCAAGTTCTGCCTGAGCCGCAAGACCAACCTGTGCCAGCTGATCCGCGGCACGCAGGGCAAGGGCCTGATGCCCGACGGCACGAGCCGCTTCTCCCTCGACGGCAACCCCATCCTGCACTACATGGGCACGTCCACGTTCGCGAACCACATCGTGGCCCCCGAGATCTCGCTCGCGAAGATCCGGTCGGATGCGCCGTTCGACAAGGTCTGCTACATCGGCTGCGGCGTCACCACCGGCATCGGCGCGGTGCTGTTCACGGCGAAGGTGGAGGCGGGCGCCACCGTGGTCGTGTTCGGCCTGGGCGGCATCGGCCTCAACGTGATCCAGGGCGCGAAGATGGTGGGCGCCGACAAGATCATCGGCGTGGACATCAACCCGGCGCGCGAGGCCATGGCCCGCCAGTTCGGCATGACCCACTTCATCAACCCGAAGGACACCGAGAACGTCGTCGACGCCATCGTGCAGCTGACCGACGGTGGCGCCGACTACAGCTTCGAGTGCATCGGCAACACGAAGGTGATGCGCCAGGCGCTCGAGTGCACGCACAAGGGCTGGGGCCGCAGCATCATCATCGGCGTGGCCGAGGCCGGCGCCGAGATCAGCACGCGCCCGTTCCAGCTCGTCACCGGCCGCAAGTGGGAAGGCTCCGCCTTCGGCGGCGCGCGCGGCCGCACCGACGTGCCGAAGATCGTCGACTGGTACATGGACGGCAAAATCAACATCGACGACCTGATCACGCACAAGCTCAAGCTCGAGCAGATCAACGAGGGCTTCGACCTGATGCACCGCGGCGAGTCCATCCGCTCCGTCGTGGAGTTCTGAGGTGGAGCGGCTGAGCGAACACGCCTGCTTCGGCGGCACGCAGGGCTTCTACAAGCACGACTCGGACGTCATCGGCCTGCCGATGAAGTTCGGCGTGTTCGTGCCGCCGCAGGCCGCGCACGGGCCCGTGCCCGTGCTCGTCTACCTCGCCGGCCTCACGTGCACCGAGGAGACGTTCGCGATCAAGGCGCACGCGCAGGAACACGCGGCGCGCCACGGTCTGATGCTCGTCACGCCCGACACCAGCCCGCGTGGCACGGGGGTCGACGGCGCCGATGCGGCGTGGGACTTCGGCGACGGTGCCGGCTTCTACCTCGATGCCACGCAGGCGCCATGGGCGGAACGCTGGCGCATGGCCTCGTACGTCACGCAGGAACTGCAGGCGATCGTCGCCCGCGAGTTCCCGGCCGACATTACCCGCACCGGCCTCTTCGGCCACTCGATGGGCGGCCACGGCGCCCTCACGCTGGCGCTGAAGCACCCGGGCCTGTACCGCAGCGTCTCGGCCATCGCGCCCATCGCCGCGCCCACGCAGTGCCCGTGGGGGCACAAGGCGTTCACCGGCTACCTGGGCAACGACCGCGCGGCCTGGGCCGCGCACGACGCCACCGAACTGGTGAAGTCGGGCGCCAAGGCGCCGCCGCTGCTCGTCGACCAGGGCCTCGCCGACAAGTTCCTCGCCGAGCAGCTGCACCCGCACCTGTTCGAGGAGGCCTGCCGCGCCGCCGGCCAGCCGCTCACGCTGCGCCGGCACGAGGGCTACGACCACGGCTACTACTTCATCCAGACGGTGATGGCCGACCACTTGGCGCACCACGCGAAGCAGTTGCTGGCATGAAACTCTCGGTGCTCGACCAGTCGGTGTCCCTCGCGGGCTCGACCGAAGACGCGGCCATCCGCGACACCCTCGATCTCGCGGTCACCTGCGAGCGCCTGGGCTACCACCGCTTCTGGCTCAGCGAACACCACAGCCTGCCCACCATCGTGGGCAGCGCGCCGGAGGTCCTGATGGCCGCGGTGGCCGCGCGCACGAGCCGCATCCGCATCGGCAGCGCGGGCGTGATGCTGCCGCACTACGCGTCGCTGAAGGTGGCCGAGCAGTTCCGGGTGCTGGAGGCGCTGGCGCCGGGCCGCATCGACCTGGGCGTGGGCCGGGCCCCCGGCGGCGACATGCGCACCGCGCAGGCGCTGAACCCGCACACCTTCGGCACCGCCGACCACTTCCCCGGCCAGGTGCAGGACCTGATCGCGTGGACGGGCGGCCAGCGCCACAAGGGCATCGACGCCCACCCGCGCGGCGCCTTCGCGCCCGAGGTGTGGGTGCTCGGCAGTTCCGACTACGGCGCGCAGCTCGCCGCCCACATGGGCCTTCCGTACGCCTTCGCGTACTTCTTCGCCGACGGGCAGGGCGCACGCCAGGCCATCGACCTGTACCGGCAGCTGTACCGCGGCAGCGAGCGCCACCCGAAGGCGTCGCCCACGCTGTGCGTCTGGGCGCTGGCGGCCGACACCGAGGGCGAGGCGAAACACCATGCGCTGAGCCGCGAACGCTGGCGGGTGGACCGCGGCCGGGGCGTGTTGCGCCCGCTGCAGTCGCCCGACGTGGTGGCCGCACAGCCGTTCACCGAGGCCGAGATGGCGACCGTGGGCCCGATGCGCGAACGCGGTTTCGTGGGCACCGGGCCACAGGTGGCCGAGAAACTGAGACAACTGGCACAGGACTTCGAGCTCGATGAACTCGTCATCAACTGCTGGGCGCACAATCCTTCCGTGCGCCGCCGTTCCTACGAACTGCTGGCGCAACAGTTTGACCTGACGAGCGGGACCTGACCATGAACTTCATCGACTTCGAACTCCGTGGCGAATTCATTCCCCTCGACGCCTTGCTGAAGGCGACCGGCATGGCCGGCAGCGGCGGCGCCGCGAAGGCCATGGTGGCCGACGGCCTCGTCGTGGTGGATGGCGAGCGGGAACTGCGCAAGACCTGCAAGGTGCGCGCGGGCCAGGAAGTGACCGTCTCCGGCGGTCCGTGCGTGCGGGTGCATGCGCCCACGATGCCGGCGCCGCTGGACTGAACCCTGGCTGTCACCCCGGCGAACGCCGGGGCCGAAGCGGCGCGGTGGATCCCGGCGTTCGCCGGGATGACGCCATGGTGGCGGTGGATCAGAAGTTGTACTTGTAGCCGACCGTGTAGAGGTCGGTCTTGACGTGCCCCGAGTTGGCCCCGTCGAAGCGGTACCGCTCCCACTCCGCGCTCAGCGCGTGGTTCTTCGTCAGGTCGTACTGCACCCCCAGGCCCCCCTTGAAGTTGGTGCCTTCGTCGGTCAGCTGCGTGCCCGATCGGCCGTCCTTCAGCTTCCCGTAGAACGCGCCCACGCGCCCGGTGGCCGAGAGCGCGCCCGTCAACGGGAAGCGCCCGACGGCGTCGAGGTACATGCCCTGGCCGCGCAGCGAGCCGGCGGCCGTGTCGAAGCGCCCCGTGTTCACGCCACCGATTTCGGCGCTCAGGAAGCTGTTGAACCGGTAACCGGCGAACACCTTGGCGCCGAAGTCCGACCGGTCGGACGGAAAGCCCGGCAGGTCCTCCCCCTTCATGCGGCTCGCGCCGGCGCCCACGCCCACGTACGGGCCCGCGGCCTGCGGGTCGATGAACTGCGACTGCGCCTGCGCGGGCACGGCCAGCGCGGCGGCGGACGCGGCCAGGGCCGCGGCGATCAGGTGTCGTTGGTGTTGTCGGGTCATTGTCTCGTTCCTTTCAGACTGCGTCCCCGGCAGGAGGCCGGGGGGTGAAAGGCATCTTCGAGGCGGTGGCGGACCGGGCACACCGGACGTGGGCGGGCTGGGGTGTCGGGCAGGGTGGCCGAAAAGTGTCAGGGTGAGTCCTACACGGGGAGGGCTCGGAGGGGCGTTCCGGAGCGTCGTGGGCGGGGGTGATCCGGGGATCTTTAGGTTTGGTTCGGGGACTTGCCTAAACGGGTTGGACGGGTGCGGTCGCATTGATTCGGCGTTGTAGGATGCCGTGACGGCGGGGGATATGGCGACCGCTTGGGTGACTGCGTGGCTGGGTAGGCGACGGGGTCGAGATCGAAACTAATCGTCTATTCCACGTTAGGCGCTTCAAGTGCGAATCATCGGAAGCAAGGACACCCTTGCCATAGCGCTCGGCCCGCAAGACGGTCAGACGAAGCTGGTTGAGGTTTGGGTCGGCGGAGCAAACTTGTCGCAGCAAGATTCTGCCGCGTACCTTCCAAGCTTCCTTCCCGCTCTTCAGGCCACTGAGCGTGCACTGAAGGCACGTCTGAATTACCTACAGCACGAGGGCCCTTTTCTCGGGCTGGGTGTTGAAGAAGCCTTCATCAAGTTGCGCGATGCGACCTCTGCCGAACTAGAGAACGCGTGGTCCAAGCTGCGCTTTGCAGATTGGGGGCCTACAACAGATGAGTGCCTGTGCTTCCTGCTGCCGGTCCAAGGCCGTCTATACGTCGCATGCCAACGCCCCGGGCTAGAGCGCATTCATCATGCGCAGATAACTCCATACGATCTGATTCGAACCCTTGAAGGTTCCATCCATGAAATCGCTTTGCAAACAGGCGCTTAACCCTTCCATCGAGAGGACGTCTTACAGCTCGCTTCGCCAGCTGCAAGCCGCCTCTCATGTCAAACGTTAGACGGCAGGAGACCGTATGACCATCTGGCAGGTACAACTTGAAGGCGACGCTCGTGACCTTGAATATCTTGCAGATGTCATCGGGACAGGTCCGCGCAAGGTGCTTCGCGATGCGGGGGCTCCAGGGTACCTTTACGAGTCTGATTCGTTTGCCCCATGTTCGACCTCTGAGAAAGTCGAGCAACTCGCCGAAAGCGAACTGGCTGTCCTTTCCGGCATTCTTAAACTTGAGCGTCACGCACGCGCCGGTCTGAAGTACGGGGCGGTGTATCGAGCGAACCCAAACGGTGGTCGGGACGTTTTCGTTCGTGTTCACGAGTCCCTCGAGGTTCGAGTCGAGATGGGTGCCGTGACGGCTGTTGTTACCGATGCACTCGGCAACGTCATAGCCCAACCGGCCCCGCCGCCTCCCCGTTCGTCACTGCTCTTGCAGCTTGCCGCTGGGGACTCGGCGATCGCGAAGGTATTGCGTCTTCTGAGCGCCGCAGACGCAATGACTTGGGTTGGCCTTTATCGGATCCACGAGGTCATAGAAGACGACGTCGGGGGGCAGCACAAGCTTGAGAAGCCGGGCTGGGGCTCGGCGGACGATCTGAGACGATTCAAACACTCGGCAAATTCTGTGCAAGTGGGCGGAGACAAGTCGCGCCACGGGAAAGAACCTCAGGTGCCGCCGAAGAACCCGATGACATTGGCGGAGGCAGAGGCCTACGCCAAATACATCGTACAAGCATGGCTCGCGGGCAAAGGCGCGTGAAGCCGTCTAACCCTTCCTTGAAGCGGACTGGTCTATGGCCAGCCGCTTAAGTCAAACGTTAGGCTTAAATCCATATGACGCCCAATCTCCCTGTCCCAACTGACAATATCTACAAGTTCGCCTGTCTGTTCGGTTTGGCGTTGATTGTGTCGTGCATCTTCGCGTTCGTTTCTACATACAGCGCATCACTGGATCGGAAGGTGAAGTACTCGGAGGTACTCATTCCGTTGGAGTCGAAGTCCCAAAGGACAAAGGCTGAAGATGAAATGCTTGCGATGAACAAGAAGCTCATCGAGGTGACGAAGTCGAACGAGAAGTTCTCGAACACGGCCATCGGCATCGTTCTCGGTCTTGGCTTTGTCCTCAGTTCGTTCGGGGCACACAAGTGGCACAGTGTCATCCAGCTGCGTGACGATCGCATGGCGGCACTCCAGTTGGAGAAACTGGAGGCAGAGATCGCGAAGATAAAAGGCGAGTTGAGGCCGCAGTCCGCAGGCGGTAGCAAAGCTGATGTCGTCTAATCCATCCATCGAGCGGTCGTGCCGCAGCGGGCTTCACCCGCTGCGCCCCGCCGCTCATTTCAAACGTTAGGCAGAAGGTATTCGCAAAGTCGCTTTCACGGACTGTGATGGAGTTGCCATTAATGTAGGAGATCGGGTCCGAGTTTTGAAGATTGCCGGATCGAGCGAGCGGCCGCCACTGATCGAAAATGAATCTGCTTGGCTGTTGCATCAAGCGGTCGGCAAAGTGAAGCGCGTGAATGGCTTCGATCTTCTGGGTCACGCGATGGTCAATGTGAAAGTCGGAGGTCGGCTCTCGGGAACCCACGCCATAGCAGTTGAGAGCGCTCGCGTGCGCAAGGTTGAGGTCCGGTCGGAAAACCTGCCAGTCAAGCAAGCCAAGGTCCAAGGGAAATCGCATGGTTGAAAGCAGTTCACACAGGAGTCAGCGGAGCTTGGCCTCTGCCAACAGGGTTGCGCATGGTCGCCGCCTTCGCATTCCGTGTTTGCGGGCCGACCTAACCCGCCATGTAGTAGTACGCTAAGCAGAGCATGAAGCCAAAGAACAAGCTTCCGCCATGGCTACGGCCGAAGATTCCGCCTGATATGCCGCATGTCGGAGTTGGCTGGTATACCGCGGAAGAATGGGAAAAGGTAAAGGCCTCGGCCGTCGATCCGGACCGCTTCGAGGCGACGTTTGAGGAATGGAGTGAAATGGCGGAAGAGTCGCTGCTATTCATCCGGGCTCAAGGGATTGATGCCCGCAAGTCTTTCGTAGTCGCAAGCGATCTGCTGGCGTGGTGTTTCACACAAGGTAAGAGCAATGACGCATCAGCGAGGGCCGAGTTCGTTTCCTACCAAGACAGGCGGGCGCATGAGCGCAAGGCCTGACCCGTCCATCGAGCGGACGTGCCCCTGGCCGGGGGCGCGACATGAGGCCTGACCCCATCATCCAGCGGACGTCACACCTCACGGCATCCAGCACCCCGCCTTCTTTCGTTGCAAGCCTGGAAACCGTGGACCTGCGGTGCCGGAGTCGGAGTTGAATCCATGAGCGTTTTCGATGCGGTGGCGTATGTGGTGGGAGAGGGTGTCACCTACCTGGCCGGCCGAGCCGTCGGACGTGTTTTCAAGGTGGAGCGGGAGCGATCACTTCAGATCGGTCAGTGGCTCGTCCTTGGCGCGGTGGGCATCGGAGGCTTGGCCCTCTGCCTTGTCTACACGTAGCCGCCGGGGGGCGGCGTCGGCGCTGGTTCGCCGGTGCCGCGCGGCGACCGTGTCACCCCGGGCTTCTTTCGCGGTATCGTGCGACGCATGTCAAACGGTGACCCGACCGGGTCTTCGCGCAGATGAGTCGCTCCTGGCATGCCGTTCTCGCGCTGGTGATCCTGGCCTCGCTGGGGATCCAGGTCGCCTTGCTCCTGGGGGGCGGCCAGGACGTCAATTCGGGGCAGTCCAGCGCGCACCTCGACCTCGTCACGCGATTCACCAGGCTGTTCAGCTACTTCACCATCCAGAGCAACCTGGTGGTGCTCGGGGTGGCGGTGAGCCTGGTGCTGGACCCGCGCAGGGATGGTCCGTTCTGGCGCGTGGCGAGGCTCGATTCGTTGATCGGCATCGCCATCACGGGCATCGTCTTCGTGCTGCTGCTGTCCGGGCTGGTGCAGCACTCGGGGCCCAGCGCGTGGGCCAACGCGGGGTTCCACTACGTGTCGCCCGCCTTGACGCTGGCGGGCTGGGCCTTCTTCGGGCCTCGGTCGAGAATCACCTGGACGGTCGTCGGATGGGCATTCGCCTGGCCCGGCATCTGGATCGTCTTCACCCTGGTGCGCGGGGCGCTGACGGGGGTGGTATCCCTACCCGTTTCTCGATGTCGGCGTGTTGGGCTACGGCCGCGTCGCCCTCGATGTCGGCGTGATCCTGGGCGTGGCGCTGGTGCTGTCCGGGCTCCTGCTGGCCCTGGACCGATGGCTGGCTCGAAACGGTCGGGCTGGGCTGACGCCCTGAGCGTGGGCGGCACGTGCCCGGCTCAAGGCGGCGACTGAAGCGGCCAGACCTCCACGACGCCATGCGCCACCGAGCACGGTGTCTGCGCGACCAGTGCAATGGCGGCCTCGAGATCCGGCGCTTCGATGACAGCGAACCCGGCGATGGGCAGGGCGCTTCGCAGGAAGGGGCCTTCCGTGGTCTGCACGCCGCGCGCTTCGGGGTTGCGCACCTGCACCGGGGCACCCGCCATGCCGATCAAGGCGCCGTCGGCCTTCATTCGCGCGTCGTGCGCGTGGGCGGCGTCGCGGATGTCCGGCGGGGTGCGGTCGTAGCCGGCCTGGTCGCCGTAGCCGATGGTCATGAACTTCGCCATGTCGATCTCCTTGTCGTCCCGAAGGGACGAGCCCTGCGGGCAAACCGGGTGCCCGGCGGCGACACGCGCGTTCCACCGGGCCGTCGTGCCCGAGGCACCTGGGATATTCTCTCCCTCCATCGCGCGGGCGTGCCCGTGCAAGCGCGTCGGACGACGCTTCGCACCGTGAACCCTCACCCCCTTCCACGAAGAGGCGACGCCGGAGCGGAACGAGGTCCGGCGGACCGGGTGGTCGCCACGGAATTCACCCACTTGTCCCGGAGCGTCCCATGAAGATCACTGTCTCCACCGTCATCGCCGCGCCCATCGCCGAAGTCTGGTGCCTCTACAACTCGCCCGACGACATCAAGGTCTGGAACACGGCGTCGCCGGATTGGCACACGACGTCGTCCGCGGTCGATCTTCGCGCCGGCGGCAAGTTCTCTTCCCGCATGGAGGCGAAGGACGGTTCCTTCGGTTTCGACTTCGAAGGGGCGTACACGAAGGTCGTGCCGCCGAATCTTCTCGAGTACACGTTCGGCGGGCGTGTCGGCCGGGTCGAGTTTTCGGAAGGCGCCGGCGGCGTCACGGTCACGGTGACCTTCGACGCCGAAGACACCCACTCCGAGGAACAGCAACGCGACGGGTGGCAGGCCATCCTGGACAGTTTCGCGCGCCACGTGCTGGCGCGCTGAGCGTGGCGGCCGGACAGTGAGGTTCGCGAGCCGATAGGGGATCCGGAACGTGAGAAACACGCTCGTGAAGGCGAGGGCTCTCCGATACGCGGTGTCGCTTGTCCTCGTACTGTTCCTGCTGGATCGAGGGCTGGGGTGATGTCCTATTCCGAGTACTTCGCGGCGTACCAGGCGTCTCCGGCGCATCCCGATTTCCTGGACGCCATCCTGAAGGAACCGACGGAGTTCGCCGGCTCATCCCGCAGTGGGTGTTTCCAGAAGGCCATGAGGGAACTGCTGGATGCCGTTCCGGGGCACGAGCGGCTGCGGTTCATGTCCCACCAGAGCGCGACGCTGGAGGTGAAGGCGCATGGCGGGGACATGGCCTTCACCCACATCGAACCCGCCTCCTGCGAGCTCGTCCTGTCGCAGCTGGACAGCCTGCTGGCGTATTGCTCGAGCCACCCCGAGGCGCTGACGGGAATCTGGGCAGGCTACTTCGGCTATCCCGTTGAAGAAATGCGTCGTGCGATCGCGGAGATGAAGGTCTGCAGCCACCCGAACCGGGATGTCCATCACGGGGAGGACGGAGAAAGCCCGTTCTTCGCGCTGTCCACGCTGGTCACCCTGCGTGCCACGATCGCCAGGGTCTGCCTGGCCGGCGGCACCTTGGTCTACTACACGTGGCGATAGGGCATGGTCATGGACGCTCGCAACTGGCTGGTGGTCATTCGACATGCATTGCTTCTCGTGGGGGCGCTCGGTACGGTGCCCGGCCACGCGATGGCGGCGCAAAGCCAGTGCTACGGCACGGTCGGCAACGGCCGCCTCGAGAACAGCATCAAGCTGCCCACGAGCGGCGAGAACTTCAGCGCCTACAGCACCCTGGGCGCCGCGGCTGGTCGGACGCACGTCCATGGCCAGGTCGCGGACATCCTGCTCACCGCCTACGGCGAGTTGGCCAAGGCCCAGCCGTCGACCCGCTTCGTGTACGGTGAAACCGGGTGGTCCTCGGGCGGTCGACTGCGCCCGCACCGAACGCACCAGAACGGCCTGTCCGTCGACTTCTTCGTGCCGGTGCGCGACGCCGACGGGACGTCGGTGCCGCTGCCGACGGGCGTCACGAACAAGCTCGGCTACGACATCGAGTTCGACAAGGCGGGCCGGTACGGCGAGTACACGATCGACTTCGCCGCGCTGTCGGAGCACCTGTACCAGCTCCAGCAGGCGGCCCGGGCGAAGGGCGCGGGCATCTCGCTGGTCATCCTGGATCCGGTCTATCTTCCGAAGCTGTTCGCCACGGCGCGTGGACCTCATCTCGAGAAGACGCTGCCGTTCATGAAGGGCAAGCCCTGGGTTCGTCACGATGAGCACTACCACGTCGACTTCGCCATTCCCTGCAAGCCGCTTGCGCGTTGAGCCGCCCATGGCACGAGGGCCCGCCGCATGAGCACCGCCGGCTACTCGGGCACGCCGCTCGCCAGGAAGCTCGGCATCAAGGAGAACCACGGCGTCCTGCTGGTGGACGCACCGGACGGTTTCGGTGAGCTCCTGCAGCCGCTGCCGCAGGGCGTCCGTTTCGTCGACCGGCCGGGCGATGCGGTGGATGTCGCGCACGTCTTCGTCACGGAGCGCGAGACGTTGGGCAGGCAACTGGCCGTGCTGCGCGAGCAGCTCCGGCCGGACGCGGCGCTGTGGGTGTCCTGGCCCAAGAGGGCGTCCAAGGTGCCGGCCACCGTCACCGAGGACACGATCCGGGAGCTGGCCCTGCCGTTGGGCTTCGTCGACATCAAGGTCTGCGCCGTCGACGAGGTCTGGTCGGGGCTGAAGCTGGTCGTGCGCAAGGCGCTTCGCTGAACATGCACACCGGGACCTTCGACGAACTCGGCTACGCCATCGTTCCCGGCGTCCTGTCGCCCGTCGAATGCGATGCCGTCTCTGTCCGGGTGGGGGCGGACCTCCCGACGGTGGGCAGCCGAAGCCTGTTGGGCAACGCGTGGTGCATCGAACTCGCCGGGCAGCTTCGACGACATCCGGGGCTGGCGAAACTCATCGATGCCGGGGACGTGGCGGTGCAATGCACGTACTTCGAGAAGTCGACGTCGCGCAACTGGCTGGTGCCCATCCATCAGGACCTGAGCATTCCCGTGGCCGAGCGCGTGCCCGATCCGCGTCTGGCGGGCTGGTCACGCAAGGAAGGTGCCTTGTTCGTGCAGGCGCCCACCGATCTGCTGGCGCGCATGGTCGCCGTCCGCCTCCACCTCGACGCGTGCACGGCGCGCGACGGTCCGCTGCGGGTGGTGCCGGGGTCGCATCGGCTGGGTGTCATCGGCGCGGAGGCGGCGACGCGGGTTCGACGGGAGATGTCGGAGGTGGACTGTGTCGCGCCGGCCGGGGCGGCCCTGGTCATGCGGCCGCTGCTGTTGCATGCCTCGTCGAAGGCATCGGGCGACAGCCGCCGCCGTGTGCTGCATTTCCTGTTCGGCCCCGCCGACCCGTCGAACGGACTCCGGTGGCAACATGCGGCCTGATCCGTTCGTCGAGTGCATGACTCATCCGCAGGTGCCATGAGAGTAGAGGTCGCTTCGTTGGCAGACGCCGAGGACATCGGCGCCTTGATCCTCGGGCTCAGCGACCCGTTCTACCTGTCGCCGTCCCGCGAGGGTGCGGAGCCCTTCCTGGCGTCCATCGGCGCCGAGGCGCAGCGCGCCCGCTTGGCGGCGGGCAACTTCTCGTACCACGTCGCGCGGTCGGCAGGCCGCCTCGTGGGGGTGGTCGCGCTGCGGGACCACTCGCATCTGTTCCACCTGTTCGTCGCCGAGGCGTTCCAGGGCCGGGGCCTGGCGCGGCGGCTCTGGGAAACCGTCGAATCGGAGGCCTTGCGCGCGGGCCATCCGGGTGAGTTCACGGTCAACTCGAGCCTGAACGCCATCCCCGTCTACGAGCGGTTCGGCTTCACCTGCCGCGGCGAGGTGCAGCGTGTGCACGGCGTCTCGTTCCAGCCGATGCGGCGCGGTTCAGCCTGATTCGTCACCCGTTCGCGGCAGGAGACCTGCCTTCCAGGGGCCAGGCCTCAGCGCCCCCGGTCCATCTTCTCCCGCCGCGCCTTCTCCCGCACCATGTAGAGGTACAGGCTCTCGACTTTCTCGCGCGCCCAGGGCGTCTTGCGCAGGAACTTGAGGCTCGAGGAGATGCTCGGGTCGCTCTTGAAGCAACGGATGTCGATCTGGCCAGCCAGGCCGTCCCAGCCGCCGAACTCGACGAGTTCGGTGAGGATGCGCTCGAGCGTCAGGCCGTGCAGCGGGTTGCGGGCCTGCTTGACGGGCGGGGCCGGCGGCGGCGGTGGGGTGGGGGTTTCAGCCGACAAAGTACAGCACCGTGACGTAGTGGCACGCCGTGCCGGCGAGGACGAAGAGGTGCCACACGCCGTGGGCGTGGCGCCAGCGTTCGTCGTTGGCGTAGAACAGGATGCCGGCCGTGTAGAAGACGCCGCCGGCCACCAGCCAGTAGAGGGCCGCGCCGGGCAGCTGTTCGTAGAGCGGGACGGCGGCGATGGCGCCCAGCCAGCCCATGGCGACGTACAGCGGCACCGACGGCACGCGGTCCCGGCCCAGCACGAGTTCCTTGACGATGCCGATGATGGCGAGGCCCCAGACGACGCCGAACAGCGACCAGCCCCACGGGCCGCGCAGCGTGACCAGCGTGAAGGGCGTGTAGGTGCCGGCGATGAGGAGGTAGATGGCGCAGTGGTCGAACTTGACGAGCACGCGCTTGGCCGCGCCGCGCACGCTGTGGTACAGCGTGGACGCGCCGTACAGCAGCATCATGCTGGCCGCGAAGATGCTGAAGCTGACGATCTGCCAGGCGTCGCCCGCGCGCGCGGCCTGCACGATCAGCACGACCGACCCCGCCACCGCGGCCACCAGGCCGGCGAGGTGGGTGAAACTGTTGAAGCGCTCTCCGTGGTACATGGGATTTCCGGAAAAAGATGCCGTGGAGGCTACCAGATCAAGGCGACGCTCCGGCCGTGCTGGCATCATTGCCGCCATGACCGCTTCGCCTTCGTTCTCGCTGCTGCCTCCCTACGCCCCGCCGCTGCAGGTGGGCCGCGCCATCGCCACCACCGGCCACGCCGTCGTGAGCCCCGAGGGCCTGTGCGGCCTGATCGGCGCGCAGCAGGCCGAACTCGACGCGCTGCGCCCCACCTGGGACGACCTGCCGCCCGACGCCTACCTGCGCGACGGCGGCCGCTATCGCCGTCGCCGCCATGCCTGTTTCGTGGCCGATGGCGACCGCCTGGAGGGCGTGCCGCACCGCGCGCACTGGCAGCCGGTGGAGTACAACGCGCTGCACGGCGGGCTCGAGCGCTGGTTCGAGCCGATGCGGCCCGAGGTGGTGGACCAGCCGGTGTGGTCCCGCCTGCTGCTCAGCCTGTCGGCCACCTGTTCGGCGCTGAAGGGCGCGCGGCCGTGGTTCGTCGAGGCGCACCAGTTCCGCATCGACACCACCGACGGCATCGGCCGCCCGACGCCGGAAGGCGCGCACCGCGACGGCGTCGACTTCGTGGCCGTGGTGCTCGTGGGCCGCGAGGGCGTGAAGGGCGGCGAGACGCGCGTGTTCGAGGCGGCCGGCCCGCACGGCATCCGCTTCACCATGACCGACCCGTGGACGATGCTGATGCTGGACGATGCGAAGGTGATCCACGAAAGCACGCCCATCCAGCCTGTCTCGGACCACGGCCACCGGGACACCCTGGTGCTCACGTTCCGGTCCGGTGGGTTCCAGGGGCCGCAGGCTTGAGGTCGGAACTTCCGTCCCCACGTTCGGTCTAGACTGTCCCGGTCGCTTTTTTGTCGAGGTTGCTCGTTGACCCAGTTCCTGAATGACCTGTTCTCCACGCTGATCCGCCTCGTGCTGATCGTCTCCGGCCTCGTCGTGGGCGGCCTCGTGCTGCTCCTCGCGCTGGTGGCGGGCGCCGGGCTGCTCGTGTGGAGCCTCCTCACCGGCCGCAAGCCGGTGTTCCGTTTCGCGGGGCTCGACCCCCGTGCCACCATGGCGGGCATGCGCGCCCGCGCGCAGAGCCATGCGCCGCGCCAGCCGTCCCGGCCGTTCGCCCAACGGCCCCAGGCGGTGGAAGTGATCGACATCGAGGCGCGTGAGGTCCCCGACCGCCGCGACTGAAAGAAGGCGTGGCGGGCCCTGCGGGAGCAGGGCGAAGGGAAAAAGCTCAGTCGCGCACGTCGGCCAGCGGCTCCGCGCCGAAGTCGGCGCGATGCAGGATCGCCAGCACGCGGGCGGCCGTGTCTTCTGCCGTGACGAGCTGACCGCCCGTCTTCAAGCCCACGAACCGTTCCCGGTCGGGGAAACCCGCCGGGTCGCTGCCGCGCAGCTGCACCTGCATGTCGGTGTCGATGACCCCGGGCGCGAGCGACACCAGCTTCGCGCCGTTCGGGCGTTCCGCCTCGTCGAGCGCCGTGCTGCGCGTGAACAGGTCGAGCCCGGCTTTCGCGGCGCAGTAGCTCGCGCTGCCGGCCATGGGCCGGCGCCCGAGGCCGGAGGAGATGTTGAGCACCCGGCGCCGCCCCGTCCAGTGGCGGGTGGCGCGCAGGAAGGCGGCCGTCAGCAGCAGCGGGGCCTCGAGCCCCACGCGCATGGCGTTGGCCAGGTCGGCGCTGTCGGTCTCGTCGATGGGGCCGACGCGCGAGAGCACGCCGGCGTTGTTGACGAGGCTGGCGGTCTCGAAGGCCGCGCCGTCGAACGTGGCGAGCCACGTTTCCAGGCGCGCGGCCACGGGGGCCGGATCGGCCAGGTCGGCCGCCCACTGGTCGAGCGACCCGCCGCGTGCCGCCAGCGTGTCGTTCGTGCGGCGCGCGATGCCGAGCACCACGTGGCCCGGCGCGGCGAGCTGCTGCGCCAGCGCGGCCCCGAGGCCGCGCGACGAACCGGTGACGACGTAGAGATTCCCGGCCACGGGGTCAGGCGTACGGGGCGATGCCCGCGATGGCCCACTCGCGGCTGCCGTCGTTCGGCTTCACGAGGTGCCAGACCTCGTCGAACGGGCTCGCGGCGGCGTCCTTCTCCTCGCGGACCAGGCCGTGGAAGCGCACGCTGACCACTTGCTGGGCGGCTTCCTGGGCGTAGTCGACCACCTGGGCGTGCAGCTGCACCACGTCGGTCTGCTGGGCGGCGCCGTTGCGCTCCTGCAGGTCGAGGCGGGCGGCGGCGAACATCTCCGGCGTGGTGAACGCGCGCAGGTCGTTCAGGTCGGCGGCGTCGTTGGCGGCCTGCATGCGGATGAAGATCAGCTTGGCCGTGCGTTCGAAGCCGTCGGTGTCGAAGCCGGCCGGCAGGGCGCCGGCGGCCGCGGCCACCGGGGCGGCGGGCGCGAACGACGACGAGCCACCGGACGCGGCGGGCGGCTGCCAGGCCGGGGTGACCGGGGCGGGGCCGGCACCGGCGCCCGCGCCGGCGAACTGCAGGTTCGACGAGGCGGGTTGCTGCGGGCCGAAGCGGCGCATCAGGAAGCGGATGGCGAAGAACGCGACGGCGGCGAGCAGCAGCATCGTCAGGATGTTGCCCATGGCGGCGCCCATGCCCAGGTGGCTCATCAGCGCGGCGATGCCCAGGCCGGCGGCGAGGCCGGCGACGGGGCCCATCCACGAGCGCTTCGGCGCGGCGGCCGCGGCGGCGCCCGTGGCACCCGCGGCGGCGGGCGCGGCGTTGTTGACGGGCGGCTGGGCGGCCTTGTTGGCGCCCGGCAGCGCGTTGGGCGCCTGGGGCGGCGGCACCGAGCGCTTCATGCCGGACGTGCCGCCGCCCCCGAGGCGTTTCGCCTCGGCGACGGGAACCAGCACGGTGGCGGTGGCGAGCACCAGGCAAACAGTCGACAGCAGTCGTTTCATCACGAGTCCTCGAGCGGGGAAGGGTCCCACGGTGGAGCAGATGTGTCCGTCCGGCCGTGGATCAAGTGGATTGTGAGTCAATCTGACCCCGACAAGTTCTGTCGACGTGCAAGAGAAGGGAAGATCCTCATCCAGATCACCACCACGGCGAGGGTGCCCAGGCCGCCCAGCAGCACCGAACCGACCGGTCCGAGCATCGCCGCCGTGGCCCCCGACTCGAACTCGCCGAGCTGGTTCGACGCCCCGATGAACACCGAATTGACCGCGCTGACCCGCCCGCGCATCTCGTCGGGCGTCTCCAGCTGCACGAGGCTCTGGCGGATCACGACGCTGATCATGTCGGCCGCGCCGGTCACCCACAGGGCCACGAAAGACAGCGCGAAGCTGCGCGACACCGCGAAGACCACGGTGGCGACGCCGAACACCGCGACCGCCGCGAACATCACGTGCCCCACGCGCCGCGTGATGGGCCAGCGGGTGAGCGCCACCGACATCAGCAGCGCGCCGACGGCGGGCGCGGCCCGCAGCACGCCCAGGCCCCAGGGGCCCGTGTGCAGGATGTCCTTCGCGTAGATGGGCAGCAGCGCCGTGGCGCCGCCCAGCAGCACCGCGAACAGGTCGAGCGAGATGGCGCCGAGCACCACCGGCCGCTGCCAGATGAATTTCACGCCGGCCAGCAGCGTGGCCAGGCTCACCGGTTCCTTCGCGCGGGGCACGTGAGGGTGGCCGATGTTCAGGAAGAGCCAGACGGCCACCGAGAACATCACGCCGCAGACGATGTAGACCACCGTGGCCCCGGCGGCATAGACGAAGCCACCGATCGCGGGGCCGCCGATGATGGCCGCCTGCATCCCGGCCGAGCTGAACGCGAGCGCCCGCGCCAGCATCGACGAGGGCACCAGCAGCGGCACCAGGGCCTGCTGCGCGGGCATCTGGAACGCCTTCGCGCAGCCGAGGGCCACCGACAGCACGAACAGCAGCTCGCGCGTGGCGACCGTGTGCCAGGTCGCCGCCGCGAGCGTCGCCGCGATCACGACCTGGACCGCCATGCAGGTGGCGAGCACCTTGCTGCGGTCCACCTGGTCGGCGACGTGGCCGGCCACCAGCGTCAGCAGCAGGGCCGGCAGGAACTGGAACAGGCCGACGAGGCCCAGGTCCCACGCGCTGCCGGTCAGGTCGTACATCTGCCAGCCCACGGCGACCATCAGCATCTGGTTGCCCATGGTGCCCGCGAGGCGGGCGTACCAGAAGCGCATGAACGCCGGCACGGCGTAGAGGGACGGGGAGGGTTCGGGGGCGAGGGTGGACACGGGCGACAGGCAGTCAGAACGGGGCGGGAGCGGTGAAGGCGAGCGGGCGGCCATCGGCGGGGTGGGGCAGGGCCAATGACTGGGCGTGCAGCAGCAGCCGGGAGGCGCGCGCCTGCACGTCCGGCGGCGCGTAGAGCGCGTCGCCGACGATGGGGTGGCCGATGGCCAGCAGGTGCACGCGGAGCTGGTGCGAACGCCCGGTGACGGGCTCGAGCTCGACGCGGGTCGTGTCCGAGGCGGCATCATGCCCCAACACGCGCCAGCGCGTCAGCGACGGCTTGCCGTTGACCCTGTCCACCTGCTGCAGGGGGCGGTTGGGCCAGTCGACGATGAGGGGCAGGTCGATCTCGCCGGTGGCCTCGGGCAGCCGGCCGGCCACGACGGCGACGTAGCGCTTGTCCACCCGGCGGTCCGCGAACGCGTCGCCCAGCCGGCGCTGCGCCTCCTTGCCGCGGCCGAACACGAGCAGGCCGGACGTGCCCATGTCGAGCCGGTGCACCACCAGCGCGTCGGCGTAGGCGGCCTGCACGCGGGCCGAGAGGCAGTCCTGCTTGTCCTCGCCGCGGCCGGGCACGGACAGCAGGCCCGCGGGCTTGAGTGCGACGATCAGGTGGTCGTCGACATGGACCAGTTCGAGGGACATGCGCCCGATTTTCGCAGGGTGTCGGGATTGTCCGACGGGCGGACGGCGGCCGGACCGATGGCCCGGCGCCGGCGATCGGCCTACCGTGGGGAACGTCGGATGACCGACGGACAGGAGACCGCCATGAACCGAACGAATCTTTCCACCGCCGCGGCGGTGCTGCTCGCGGCGATGGCCCTGGGTGCGTGCGAGAAGCGCGATGCACCCATCGCGCCGAAGGCGGAGCCCGACACCGTGGCCGAAAAGGCCGAACGCAAAATCGACGAACTCCGTGCCGACGCGAAGAAGAACTTCGCCGAAGCGCGCGAGAAGGCCCGTGAAGTGGGCCAGGAAGCCAAGGCCGGCGGCGAGCAGGCCTCGGCGGACGTGAAGCAGGCGACCGAACTGACCGGCGACAAGGTGGCCGACGCGGTCATCACCACCACGGTGAACGCCGAGTTCGCCCGCGACAAGAGCCTGAGCGCGACGAAGATCGACGTGGACACCGCGTCGGGCAACGTGGCGCTGCGCGGCTCCGCGCCGAGCCAGACCGCCCGCGACCGCGCCACGCAGATCGCGGCCCACGTGAAGGGCGTGCGCAGCGTGGACAACCAGCTCACGATCGAACCCGCGAAGATGTGATGTGACCACCGGCCGGGACTGCATTCCGGCCATCCCGACCCCTCATCGCCACGCACAGCCGTGCATTTTCCCGGACCGGCGGTGCACCAATCCCGGAAATGAACGCTACCATCGCGGGATGGCGTTCCGGCCATACCGCTTCCGGAACCTGGTGTTCGCTCGTGCACTGTGTCGTCTACGCAGTTCCCTCGACGCGCTCACCGATGAATCATGCTTTCATGGCGGGTTGAGAATCAGAGGGATGGGACGCCACGTCCCACGGGGCAATGGTCGAAAAACTGGCAGTCGAGAAACAAGGCGCGGCGACGGGCACCGGCCGCAAGCGCGAGAAGAGCGAACAGACCCTGGCGGCCATCGTCGGCGCGGCGATGGACCTCACCGCACGGCACGGCCTGCAGAACCTCGCGCTCGGCGACATCGCCAAGCAGCTGGGCATCAGCAAGAGCGGCGTCTTCGTGCGCGTCGGTTCGCTCGAGGCGCTGCAGCTCCTCGTCGTCGACGAATGCGAGCGCCAGTTCCGCGACCTGGTGCTGATCCCCACGCTCTCCGAGAAACCCGGCCTGCCGCAGGTGGACGCGGTGGTGCGCCTCTGGATCGCCCACGGCGGCACCATGAAGGCGCTGCTCGGCGCGCACTACGAATCCCAGACCGGCGAGGACGTGAGCGAACTCGGCCGCCGCCTGCAAAGCGGCATGAGCAACTGGCGCAAGCGCCTCGAGGGCCTCGTGGCCCACGCGCTCACGCTGGGCCAATTGCGCAACGACACCGACCCGGGCCAGTTCGTCTTCGAGATCTTCGGCCTGATGCTCGGCTACCTGTACGACACGCGCATGGCGCAGGACCCTCGCCACCAGGCCCGCGCCATCGCGGCCTACATGCGCACTCGCTCCACTTACGTCAGCTTCGGCATGTAAGCCGGCCCCCCAGTCGCTTCGCTCCTGCCCCCATGGGGCGCCGCGGGTCGCCCGGGAGACCCGGGCTCGCGCGTGGCTTGAAGCGCCACGCTTCGCTGGCGATGTCGCCGCCCCCTGCAATCAGGTGCTGGTTCCTTTCTTGCGCGTTCGGTAGAACGGAATCCGCGGGGAGGTGAAAACGCATGCTTGTCGGCGCTGTCTTACGAAACGAGGGGAAACCCTTCCTCTGGCGTTCCATGCGGAACCCTGGTCTGATCACCCATGACGCCCGGTCGGATTGCGCCGGGATCTTCACGCAGTCCATGACCTCTTCGTCGCCCCGTTCCATTCCCCCTGACGCGCCTTTCTTCATCGTGATGAACGGCGGGTCCGGCCGACACGACGTCAACGAAGTGCAGCAGACGATCCAACGCACCATGGCCGAGGCCGGTCGGCCGTTCACGGTCCACGTGGTGACCGACGCCTCGCGGCTGGCCGCGGTCGCGCGGTCCGCGGTCAAGCAGGCGCAGGTCCGCGGCGGCGTGGTGGTGGCGGCCGGCGGCGACGGCACCATCAACGCGCTCGCCCACGCCACGCTCGGCAGCGGCTGCCCGTTCGGGGTGCTGCCGCAGGGCACGTTCAACTACTTCGCGCGCACCCACGGCATTCCCGCCGACACCGAGGAAGCCGTGCGGCTGCTGCTCTCGGCGCGCGCGCATCCGGTGCAGGTGGGCGTGGTCAACGACCGCGTCTTCCTCGTCAACGCCAGCGTGGGCCTCTACCCCCAGCTGCTGGAGGACCGCGAGGCCTTCAAGCAGCAGTACGGCCGCAGCCGGTTCGTCGCGCTGGTCTCCGGCCTCGTCACGGTGATGCGCCAGCACCGGCAGCTGCGCCTGCGCATCGAGCGCAACGACGACGTGCGCGAGTTGCGCACCCCCACGCTGTTCGTCGGCAACAACCAGCTGCAGCTGCAGCAGATCGGCCTGGCGGAAGCCGAGTGCCTCGACCACGGCATGCTCGCGGCACTGGCCCTGCGGCCGGTGGGCACGCTCGCGATGCTCTGGCTGATGCTGCGCGGCGCGTTCGGTCGCCTGGGCGACGCCGAGAACGTGCACACCTTCGCGTTCCGCCGCATCGTGGTGAAGCCGCGGTGGCCGCTGGGCCGGCGGCGCATGAAGGTCGCCACCGACGGCGAGGTGCTGCGCATGCGGCCGCCGCTCGAGTTCGGGGTCGCGAGCGAGATGCTGATGCTGCTCAAGCCCGACGTCGTGGAGGCCGTGTCATGACCTTGCTGATGCAGGTGTCCGACACCCACTTCGGCACCGAGCGGCCGGCGGTGGTGGACGCGCTCGTGCGCCTCGCCCACAGCCAGTCGCCGAACGTGGTGGTGCTGTCGGGCGACGTCACGCAACGCGCCCGGCCCCCGCAGTTCGCGGCGGCGAAGGCCTTCCTCGACCGGCTGCGCGTGCCCCGTTCGCTCGTGGTGCCGGGCAACCACGACATCCCGCTCTTCAACCTGGCGGCGCGGCTCTTCGCGCCGTACGCGAACCACCGCCGCGTGTTCGGCGACAACCTCGAGCCCGAGTTCGAGTCGCCGGACATGCTCGTCATCACGGTGAACACCACGCGGCGGCTGCGCCACGAGAACGGGGTCGTCTCGTCACGCCAGATCGAACAGGTGGCGCGGCGGCTGGAACACGCGTCGCGCGAGCAGGTGAGGGTGGTGGTCACGCACCAGCCCGTCGCGGTGACGAAACCGGAAGACCGCAAGAACCTGCTGGTCAACCACCGGGCCGCGATCTATGCGTGGGCCGAGGCGGGCGCCGACGTGGTGCTGGGTGGGCACATCCACCTGCCGTTCATCGTGCCGCTGCACCGCCGCCACGAGGGCCTCAGCCACACGATGTGGGCCGTGCAGGCGGGCTCCGCGGTGTCGTCGCGGCTGCGCCGCGGCGCGGGCAATTCGGTCAACCTGATCCGCCCGGGCGAATCGGTCAACGGCCGCCGCACGATCTGCGTCGAACGCTGGGACTACGACGAGCCGGCACGGCGTTTCGTGTGCGAGAGCACCGAGGAACTCAACGCGTACGACACGCGGCCGGCGCCGTTGCTGCAGTAGCCGTTCAGTAGCGCCAGTCGCGCCGTTCACGGTACCGCGGCGGAGGCGGGGGCGGCGGGCCCCCACCGTAGCCGTAGCCCGGCTCCACCACCACCACGCCGCGTGCACGCGCATGGGGCACCGGCACCACCACGCAACCCGAGAGGCTCACCGCGAGCAGGCCCGCGGCCAGCAGCGCGGCACCGCCGCGCAACCGTGTTCGATTCATCGTTGTCGCTCCATCAGGGCCCCGAGGGAGGCCCCTGCACAGACAACGGTGGCCGCGGCCCGGCTGTTGACGCGAGGTTGTTGCAGCTTCGTAAAGCTGCGGGGGCTCGTCAGGCCGCGCCGTCGTCGAGGAAACGCACCTTCACGCTGCGGCCCTTGATTCGGCCCGCGTTCAGCTTGCGCAGCGCCTCGCGCGCGATGTCGCGGTCCACCGCCACGTACGTGGAGAAGTCGTTGACGTTGATCTTGCCCACCTGCGCGGCGGCGAAGCCGAGGTCCTTCGTGAGCGCGCCCAGCACGTCGCCGGCGCGGATCTTTTCCTTGCGGCCACCGAGGATCTGCAGCGTCACGCGCGGCGACAGCAGCGGGCCGCCGCCCGCGGGCGTCAACTCGTCGAGCTTGTGCCATTCGGACGTGAAACCCTGCGCCTGCTCGACGCGGCCCACGCGCCCCATCTCGTCGAGGCTCGCGAGGCTGAAGGCCCAGCCGTCGGCGTCGGCGCGGCCCGTGCGACCCACGCGGTGCACGTGGGTCTCGGCGTCGGCGGCCATGTCGACGTTGATCACCGCCTCGAGGCCCGCGATGTCGAGCCCGCGCGCGGCCACGTCGGTGGCCACGAGCACCGAGCAGCTGCCGTTGGCGAACTGCACGAGCACCTGGTCGCGGTCGCGCTGCTCCAGGTCGCCGTGCAGCGCGAGCGCCGACAGGCCCTCGGCCGCCAGCACGGCCACCAGGTCGCGGCACTGCTGCTTCGTGTTGCAGAAGGCGAGCGTGCTCACGGGCCGGTAGTGGTTCAGCAGCAGGCCGACGGCGTGCAGGCGTTCGGTCTCCGCCACCTCGTAGAAGCGCTGGCGGATCTGGCCCGCGGCGTGGGTCTCGGTGAGCTTGACCTCCTTCGGCTGGCGCAGGAACCGCGCGCTCAGCTGGGCGATGCCCTCGGGGTAGGTGGCCGAGAACAGCAGGGTCTGGCGCTTCGGCGGGCACAGCTTGGCCACCGCGGCGATGTCGTCGAAGAAGCCCATGTCGAGCATGCGGTCGGCTTCGTCGAGCACCAGCGTGTTGAGCGAGGCGAGCGACAGCGTGCCGCGCTCCAGGTGGTCCAGGATGCGGCCGGGCGTGCCCACCACCACGTGGGCGCCGTGTTCGAGGCTTTCGGCCTGGGGGCGGATGGGCGTGCCGCCGCAGAGGGTGAGCACCTTGACGTTCTCTTCCGCCCGCGCGAGGCGCCGGACCTCCTGGGTGACCTGGTCGGCCAGTTCGCGCGTGGGGCACAGCACGAGGGCCTGCACGTCGAAACGGCGGGTTTCGAGGCGGGCGATGAGGGAGAGGGCGAAGGCGGCGGTCTTGCCGCTGCCGGTGCGCGCCTGGACGATGAGGTCGTGGCCGGCGAGGGCCAGCGGCAGCGCGGCGGCCTGGACGGGGGTCATCGCGAGGTAGCCGAGCTGGCCGAGGTTCGCGAGCTGGGAGGGGGCCAGCGGGAGCTGGTCGAAACGTGCGGTCATGCGGGATTATCCGTCCCCCCGGTACCCGGCGCCGACGGCGTGTAGGGCATTTCGCTGACACGCCTCACCGTGTCGAACCGACATCCGGCTCGACGGGCAGCGCGTAGATTTGACTCATCGGCACTCCGACGGAAGGTTTCATCATGAAATCCAAGAGTCTTGACGCTGCGGGCTACGAGATCCGCTTCCAGTCCCTCTTCCAGGAGGGCCGTGCGCTGACCTTCCCCTGCGATGCGGAAGGGCACGTCCAGATGGATGCCCTGAGCGACCGGGCACGTGACAACTACCTGTACGCCCGCGCCGTCGTCGGCCGCGAGTACGCGACGCCGGCGGTGTCGATCCGCTATCACTGAGCCGCGAACAGCGGCAGGCGGGCGTTGACCAGCGCCTTGTAGTGCCATGCGGTGGGCCAGCCGGCCCGATGCCGCGGACGCTCCGTCAACGCCGCCACCACGATCGTGCGGGCCAGCGCCGCCCCCGGGCAGGCATGGGGCCCCCAGCCGAATCCCACGGGATTCCGCACCGCATCGAACGCCGGATCGTGACCGGCGGCCCCCAACACCAGCAGCACCGCCGCGCCTCGCGGCAATTCGGCCCCACCGAGGCGCAGCGGCGCGGCCGCGAACCGACGGGTGTTCTGGACGGGCGCGTCCAGGCGCATCACCCGGTCCACCAGCGCGGGCAGGTCCGACCCGTCCTCACCACGGGCCAGCGCCACCACCGTGTTGCCCAGCAGCGCCGCCGTGGCTTCGTACGTCTGCACGAGCAGGCCCGCGAGGTTGGCGCGTAGCACCCGGCGGTCCGGCCACGGTTCGGCGGCCACCCGCGCCACGAGGCCGGCCGTGCCGCGTGCCACCAGGTCGTCGAAGCGGTCCATCAGTGCCCGTGCGGCCGTGGTCCCGGCGTCGAGGTTTCCGCCCGGCGCGAACGCGGCCACCACGTCGCGCACCCAGCCGGCCACCGCGTCGTGTCCGTCGACGGGAAACCCCAGGAGGTCGGCGACCGCCTTGACCGGCACCTCGAGCGTCCAGTCGGCCACGTCGAGCGACGCGGCCATCACGCGGGCCGCGCGTTGTGAGACGTCGTCGAGCGGCACGGTGGCGAGCGCCCGTTGCAGCGACGCCTTCGGCGCGACGTGGCGCTCGGGGCCGTCGTTCTGGCGCACCAGGTTCCCGAACAGTTCGCCCACCGGCGTGCCGAGGATCGCGCGCGGCACCGGTTCGTCCAAGGGGCGTACGCGGAGGTCGGGATGCCGCAGCGCCTGCAGGATCGTGTCGCCACGCGTGACGATCCACAGGCCGTGGACCGGGTCCCGCACCGGGTCGGGGCCGGCCAGCAGCTCGCGGTAGAAGGGGTACGGGTCGGGATGGCTCGCGGCCTGGAGGATGTCGATGGCCGTCATTCCCTCGCCACGAGCATCGTCACCAGCACCTGCGAGTCCTTGATCGCCTTCCACCCGTGCGGCTCGTTCGCGGCGAGGTAGACGAGGTGGCCCGAGCGCATCTTCTGCGTCTTGCCATGGGCCGTCAGTTCGAGGCACCCCTCGATGCACTGCAGCAACGTGACGCTGGCCACCTTGTGTTCGGGCACGACCTTGCCGGCGGGCAGCACGAGGCGGAGCACTTCCCAGTGCTCCGACCGGACCAGCGCGATCGACTGTTCGAGCGGAAAGGTTTCGGCGAACGGCAGGATCTCGAGCAGTTCTCCGGAGCGGGCGTGAGGTGTTGCCATCTGGCTGACTCCCGGGAAGACGTGACGCGCCCACTGTAGACCGCCACGGCGGTCGCGTCCACCCGGGAAAGGTCAGGTCAGAGCTTGCCGGTGTTCAGCATGCGGGTCCAGCCGCCACCGTCGTTGTCGTTGGCCACCCACAGGTCGCCCTTGAACACGACCATGCCTTCGGTCTTCTCGTGGAGCCAGCGGAAGTCCTTGCGCAGGTCGCGCACGAGCGTCTTCGTGAGCGTCGCGCCGTCCACCACGTCGCTCGCCTTCACGCTGTAGACGCGCTTGACCTCGGCGTTGATGGCGCGGCCTTCGCCACCGCCCTTGTCGCGTTCGATCAGCAGCAGGCGGCCGTCGGTGGTCAGCTGGATCTCCGAGAGACCCATCCAGTAGGTCGTCGGGTTCACGCTGTGCTGCTCGAGCGGGTACTGGGCGCTGGACCACGTGTCGGTGGGCACGTCGTACTTCAGCACCGCGGCGAACGGCTTCGTGATGTCGAAGCCGCGCTGCAGCGCGACGTACAGCGTGTTGCCGTCGGCCGAGGCGGTCACGCCCTCGAAGCCGGTGCTGTTGTTCGCGTTCGCGAACTTCGCCTGCATCGCGGCGGACAGCTTCACGCGCTGCGTCACCGCGCCGTCGGCCGTCACCTTCACCAGTTCGTTGCCGGCGACGTTCGCGCCTTCCAGCGCGACCCAGAAGCTGCCGTCGGCCAGCACGGCGATGCCTTCGGGGTCGGCGTTGAACTTCGCGCCGGCGAGCGTCAGCGGGATCACCTTGTCGATGGTGATGCGGCCCTTCGCGACCTCGGCGGGGTCGAGGCGCCAGATGCGCGACTGGCCGAACGCGTTGTCGGGCACGGCGTACAGGTACGTGCCGTCGGTGGTCAGGCCGGACAGCGCACCCCAGGGGATCGTGGCGTCCTTCGCGGCGATCTGCGGCTCGGTGGCGTTCGGCGTGGGGCCGTTCGGGTAGAACTGGTAGACGTTGAGCGAACCGTCGCCTTCGTTGGCGGTGACGAACAGCTGCTTGCCGTCGGCGCGTGCCGTGATGGTGGTCAGGCCTTCGGGGGACATGCCCGTGGGCAGCATCTGCACGTACGTGGGCGTGGTGCCGCTGTCGAGGCGGTGCACCTCGACGAAGCCGCCGCGTTCGGAGCCCACGAACAGGAACGGCGTGCCGCCGTAGGTGGCCGTGGCCACGCCCTCGATCTCGACGCCCTTGGCGGCCGAGCGGCTGTCCGGGTAGTGGCCGTACTGCACGGCATGCTTCTCGGTGCTGGCGCCACCTTCGTACACCACCTTGCCCGTGGTGTCGAACAGCGTGAAGCCGCGGCCGCCCGGGAAAACGCCGTCGGCGCCCTTGGCGGTATCGCCCTCGTTGGCCGTGGCGAACACGGTGTCGGTCAGCCACGCCACGGCGTCGGCCTCGCGGCGGCCCGTGAACGTGTCGGTCAGGCTGATCTCGGTGTCCTTCTTGATGTCGGCGTCACCGGTGCGGGTCACGGTGCCGGTGCTGTAGACCCCCTTGAGCACCGGGTTCTTCGCGTCGGCCAGGTCGACCAGCGCGAACGCGTTGTTCTCCTGCAGCGACACGACGGCGGTGGACGTGCCGGCACGGATCGACACGAATTCCGGCTGCGGATCTTCGGCGTAGTTGACGCCGGTGGCGGCCTTCAGCGCGGCCACGAGGTCGATCGACTTGACGCCGGTGGACGTGCCGCCGTAGCCGGGCAGGTCCTCCAGGCCCACGACGTCGATGCGGCCCGCGCGCACGCCCGGGATGGAGGCGTCGCCGCTCGGCAGCGTCTCCTCGTCCTCGATGGCGACCACGGCGCGCAGCGTGGTGGTGCTGCCGACGAGGGCGATCGAGTCGGGGCCGATGCCGACCGTGATGTCCTTGACCAGCGTGACCGCGCTCTTGTTCGAGATGTCGTACACGCGGAGCAGGCCGGGGATGGCGTTCGCCACGTTGTCGCCCATGCGCACGGCGACGATCGCGAACTTGCCGTCCGGCGACACGGCGACCGACGTGGGTTCGCCCACGCCGCCCTTGCGCACGTCCACCTTCGGCAGCGTCTTCGGCGCTGCCGGGTCGGTGATGTCGACGAGGCCGATGGTGCCGGCGTCGGCGCTCGTGTAGATGAGCGTGAGGCCGTCCGGGGTCGCGGCCACGATCTCGGCCACGCCGTCGACCGGCACGAACGCGGTCATCGCGAACGCGGCGGCGGCGGGGGCCGTCGCGGCCGGAGGCTGGGTCACCGCGTCGTCGTCGTCCCCGCCACAGGCAACGAGGCCGACCGTGAGGGCGGTGGCGGCGACGAGGGAGAGGAGGGACTTCTTGAACGGTGGCATCGGTGGTTCCTTGGGCGTCGGGGGCAAAGCCCGCGATGCTAGGAACCCGAGGTGTCAGAACTGTGACAAATGTCGCACCGAACCGTCACCCCGGCGAACGCCGGGGCCCACCGGTCGAGTGGCCTGCTGCGGTGGCGGTGGATCCCGGCGTTCGCCGGGATGACGGGAGGGGTCAGAGGCGGAACACCGCGACGGCGTCCACCAGACGCCCCGCCTGCTGCTTCAAACTCTCCGCCGCCGCGGCCGCTTCCTCCACCAGCGCCGCGTTCTGCTGCGTCACGTTGTCGAGCTGCGAGACCGACCCGCTGACCTGGCCGATGCCGTCGGTCTGTGCTTCCGTGGCCGCGCTGATCTCGGCGATCAGGTCGCTCACGCGGCGCACCTGGTTCACGAGGTCGCTCATCGTGCTGCCGGCGTCCTGCACCTGGCGGCTGCCGGTCTCGACCTTCTCGACGCTGTCGTTGATCAGCGTCTTGATCTCCTTCGCCGCCTGCGCGCTGCGCTGGGCGAGCGAACGCACCTCGCCGGCCACCACCGCGAAGCCGCGGCCCTGTTCGCCGGCGCGCGCCGCTTCCACGGCCGCGTTCAGCGCGAGGATGTTCGTCTGGAAGGCGATGCCGTCGATCACGCTGATGATGTCGCCGATGCGCCGGCTGGACTCGGTGATCGCGCCCATCGTGTCGACCACGTCGGAGACCACCTTGCCGCCCTGCGTGGCCACTTCGCTCGCGGAGATCGCCATCTGCGTCGCGGCGCGCGCCGTGTCGGCGTTGGTGCGCACGGTGCCGGTGAGCTGCTCCATCGACGCCGCGGTCTGCTGCAGGCTCGAGGCCTGCTGCTCGGTGCGCTGCGAGAGGTCCTGGTTGCCGCTCGCGATCTCGCTCGAGCCGGTGGCGATGCTGTCGGAGCTGTGGCGCACCTGGCCCACGATGGCGGCGAGGCGGTCGCGCATGTCCTTCATGCCGGCGAGCAGGCTGGTGGTGTCGCCGGGGCGCAGCGAGACGGCCACGGCGAGGTTGCCGGCCGCGATCTCGCGGGCGACGGACGAGGCGTAGGCGGGTTCGCCGCCGAGCTGGCCCGTGATCGCGCGGGCGAGGCGCCACGCCACCACGGCGCCGGCCACGCCGGAGCAGCCGGCCAGCACGAGCATCAGCAGCGAGGTCCAGTTGGCGGTGGCCTGCACACTGCTCGCCGCCTGGCGGCTGAGGTCGCGCTGCAGCGTGATCATGTCCTGGAGCGCCTTCAGGTAGGCGGCCTGGGCCGGGGCGACTTCCTTGAACAGCGTGTCGCGGGCCTGCTCGTTCGCGGACTGGCGAGCGAATTCCATGACCTTGCCGGTGGCGGCGCCGTAGTCGGCGCCCGCGGCGGCCAGCACCTTCATCACGGCGCGGCCTTCGTCGCTGCGCACGGATTCGTCGAGCGCCTTCATCAGTTCGGCGTTCTGCGCGGTGGCCGCCGCGGCCTCCTTCAGCTGGGCCTGGCGCACCTCCTCGTCCATGCTCAGGATCAGGTCGCGCAGGTTGCGCGACAGCGTGCCCACGTTGTCCCGCACCGTGCTCGCCTGTTCCAGCTTGACCATGCGGTCGTTGGCCAGCAGGTCGGTCTGGGCGCTCAAGTGGCGGAACTGCAGGCTGCCGTAGATGGCCACGGCCAGCGCGAGGGCGATCACGAGGCCGAAGCCCAGGGCGAGCCGGCGGCTGATCGGAAGGGAGGCGAGAGGTGTCATCCGTTGTACTTCTGATGGGCGGCATCCGGCCGCGGGTGACTCGTTTTCGGTGCACGGGCGTGCGGCTTGAGGCCGGGAAGACCCCGGTTGCGGGTCGGCAGGTGCGGAATACGCCACTAGAATGCCGCCCCTGTTTCCGCTTTTCTGCTCCACCCGATGAACATCGTCGTCAACGAAGACCTCAAGGCCTACATCGATCCCCTGACCCCGGACGAACACGATGCCCTCGAACGGAGCCTGCTGGCCGAAGGGTGCCGCGATGCGCTCGTGCTGTGGGGCGACATCCTCGTCGACGGCCACAACCGCTACGGCATCTGCATGAAACACGGCCTGCCGTTCCAGACCGTGCAGAACACACGTTTCCAGACCATCGAGGACGTGCACCTCTGGATGATCGACCAGCACCTCGGCCGCCGCAGCGTCTCCGACTTCCAGCGCGGCGTGCTCGCGCTGCGCAAGAAGGAGATCATCGCGAACGCGCTGAAGGAGTTCCCGGCGCCCGCGCCCCTGGCCGCGCCGGCCGATCCCGCCGCGCCGCCGGTCGCCATGCCGCCCCCGCCCCCGAAGCTCGACAGCCGCGAGGCCATCGCCCGGGCGGCCCGCCTGAGCAGCAGCCAGGTGGTGATGATCGAGAAGATCCAGAAGCAGGCCGCGCCGGAGCTGGTGCAGGCCGTGAAATCCGGCACGATCTCCATCAACACCGCCGCGGCGGTGGCCACGCTGCCCGCGGAAGAGCAGGTGGCCGCGGCCGTGGGCGGCAAGGACGAGCTCAAGCAGGCCGCCAAGCGGGTGCGCGAGAGCAAGCGCAAGCCGCCTGCCGAGGAGGCGCCGGTCGCCGAGGGCGGCGAACCGGTGGACGAGCTCCAGGCGCTGCGCCAGCGCGTCGCCGAACTCACGGCCGAGAACGAGGCGTTGCGCCGCGAGCTGGCGCAACTGCGGGGCGGCTGACCTCCGGCGGCTAACATGCGAGGGTTTTCCCCCTCGCTCGTGTCCGCCATGAACGTCACCGCGCTCCTCCTCCAGCTCATCGTCATCCTGGCCACGGCCCGCGTGTGCGGCTGGCTGCTGCGCCACCTGGGCCAGCCCGCCGTCGTCGGCGAGATGGCGGCCGGCCTCGTGCTCGGGCCGGTCGTGATGGGCCAGCTGTTCCCCGAGATGCACGCGCAGCTGTTCGCGAAGTCGACGCTCGCCGGGCTGTCGTCGCTCGCGACGTTCGGCCTCGTGCTGTTCATGTTCGTGATCGGCCTCGAGCTGCGCGCCCACCGCAGCGTGAAGCAGCAGGTGCAGGCCGCCGGCGCGGTGGGCGTGTCGAGCATGGTGGCGCCGTTCGCGCTCGGCGTGGCGATCTCGCCGGCGCTGTACCCGGCGCTCGCCCCGGCGGGCGTGGCCTTCTGGCCGTTCGCGCTGTTCATCGGCGTGGCGCTGTCGATCACGGCCTTCCCCGTGATGGCCCGCATCCTGAAGGACCGCGGCCTCACGCACACCCCGTTCGGCCAGCTGTCGCTGAGCGCCGCCGCGGTGGTCGATGCCTTCGCGTGGGTGCTGCTGGCGCTGGTGGTGGCGATGGCCGGCGCGGGTGACGGGTATGCCGGCTTCGCGAAGATCTCGATCGGCGTGGGGCTCCTCGTGGCCGTCGTCTACCTCGTGCTGAAACCCTTCTTCGCGTGGGTGCTGCGCACCTACGCGCCGGACGGCGAGCCGACGCCCACCGTGCTCGCGGCGCTGATGATGGGCCTGCTCGGCTGCGCGCTGATCACCGAATGGCTGCACCTGCACGCGGTGTTCGGCGCCTTCCTGTTCGGCACGTGCCTGCCGCGCGACGACCGGTTGCTCGATTCGATGGCCCGGAAGATCGAGCCGATCTCCATCGTCGTGCTGATGCCGCTGTTCTTCGCGCTCGCCGGCCTCGGCACCAGCGCCAGCGCGTTCTCGGGCGCGAGCCTCGGCGCGATGGCGCTGATCCTCGCGGTGGCCGCCGTGGGCAAGATCGCCGGCGGCGCCGCGGGCGCGCGCGTGGCCGGCTACGGCTGGCGCGACAGCCTGGCCACCGGCGCGCTGATGAACGCACGCGGCCTGATGGAACTCATCGTCATCAAGGTGGGGTACGACGCGGGCCTGATCGGCCCCGAGCTGTTCACGATGCTGCTGGTGATGGCGCTCGTGACCACGGCGATGACGGGCCCGTTGATGACGCTGGTGGCGGGCCGTGTGCCCGAGCCCGCGCCGTCCCCCGAGCCGAGCCGTTCCTGACGGGACTCACCCGTCGGCCGGATGCGTGGCCGCGTGGCGCTCCAGCAGCGCGTACAGCGCGATGCCCCCGGCCAGCGGGATCAGGTAGTACAGCACCCGGTACGCGAGCACCGCGCCCATCAGCGCGCCCTGGCGCACCTGGCCCGACAGCATCGCGAGGTACACCGCCTCCAGCACGCCGAGGCCGGCCGGGATCGGGGTGATGACCCCGATGATCGACGCGGCCATCAGCACGCCCATCGTCGTGCCGAACGGCACCTTCTCGCCGAGCAGCAGGTACATCGCGGTGCCCATCAGCGCCCAGTTCGTCGCCGACGTCGCGAGCTGCACCAGCGCGAGCCACGGACCGGGCGGCTTGATGCGCCGACCGCGGAATTCCCATACGCGCCCACGCGCGAATGCACAGGCCACGACGTAGGCCACCGCCAGCAGCACCATCACCACGCCGATCGTGCGGAAGGCCGTGTCGCCGAGGTGGGCCTGGCGGGGCGGCGAGATCACGCCGGCCGCGAACAATCCACCGGCGAGCAGCCCGTAGCCGAGCCAGTTGGTGGCGAGGCTCAGCCCCACCACCTGCGCCACCGTGGTCTCGTCGAGCCCGGCCTTCGCGTAGAGGCGGGCGCGCATCGCCACGCCGCCCACGAGCGCGCCGAGGTTCAGATTGAAGGCGTAGCTGGCGACCGCGATGGCCCATGTGCGCCACCACGGCAGCGTGTGGTGGGTGTGGCGCCGCCCGATCAGGTCGAAGCAGCCGTACAGCGCGTGGCTCAGGGTGGAGAGGCCCAGCGCCGCCAGCAGCACCCACGGTGAATAGCGCCGCAGCGCCTGCCAGGCGCCGGCCCAGTCGACCTTGTGGATGTGCGCGGCGAGCAGGCCCAGCACCACGAGCCCGAGCAGCGGCACGGCCCAGCGCCGCAGCCGGGGCCACCACGGCCGGGCCACGGGGGGGTCTCGGAGGGTGGTCGTGGGACTGGCCATGGTGACGGTCATCTTGGCGGCTGGCCGGGACCGCCGCTAGCCGGGGATGGCGTTTTCGGGTGTAGGCCCAGTCCGACCGCTCCGTGTCGACGCGGGGGACTCGGACCTCGGCGCGGACGATCAGACCTTGGTTCAGGCTTTCTGCGGGGCTGCGCAAAAACAAGCCTTCATCCCGGCGCAGGCCGGGACCCACGGCATCGACGGGAGACGCGGGAGATCGATTGATCTGGCGGGGTGGGCTTTTGCGATCGAGGTTCAGGGTCTTGGCCTTCGCCGGAAGGACAAGTGGGAAGGTGGATCGGAAGGCATCCCCGCTACGAAACGGCTACGTGCATCTGCCTCCTGGGCGGGTAACGATGGCCAACTTCAGCGTTGGGTCGGAAGCAGTGCCTCGGCAATATCCGCTGCAGGCGCGCTTCAAAGTAAAAGCGGACGAACCCTAGCCCGCTCGTAGCTCCATTCGATGCAGCACGGTTTCGGGACGTCCTCCAAGGGCGACACGGTGTCCTGTGAACACGAAGCCGCAGCGCTCATAGCAGCGCCATGCGCTTGGGTTGTTCATCGAAACGTCGAGGGAGACGTCCGAATGACCGGCGCCCAGACCATGTTTTACCACCGCTCCCACCAACGCATCTGCGATGCCCGTGCCTCGCTGGCTAGGGTGGACCCACATCGAAATCAATTCGTACCGGCCATCTGCGGGTACGCCAGCAGCCAGTCCGACGACTCCCGCGTCACCATAAGCCATGAAGTATGTGAGCGGCGTGTTTCCGGCGGCCCGCTGCCGCCACTCGACTTCGCTGAGCGCGAGTGCAGCTGCATACGTGGTTCCGAATGCCTCCGGGGCATCCGAAAGCGACTCGAGTCGTACTCTCCGTAGGTCCAACCAATCTGCGGTTTGCGCTTGCCGTACGACCATCTGTCCTCCGGCTCAGTTGCGAGCAACGTCTCGAGGAGTCTAATGGGATGTCCGCTTGCGCTACAAGGCGGCAGCTTCAGGCTGGAAGCGGTCAAGTCGTCAGAGCATTTGCAATAGCCTCTGCGTCTTCCGCGGCCTTGGCGCGCCACTCGTTTGGAGAGTCCATGCTACCCAAGGATCCAAGCCGGATCCGCTCCGCGACTTCCAAGAACACCCTTCGCCAGAACGTTCGCTGAGTATCCAAAGGAAAACTGTCCTCGACCGACAGGTCGAACCCGGGGTGCATCGCGGAGATTTCGCTCTCCAGCTGCGCCACAAACATAGCTTCGTCCGCATTGACCGCCTTTGAGCTACCGACGACGACGGCGAATTCAATCAGCGCGGAGAACCGGTGATTCGAGAGGATGACCGTGCGGGTCGCAGAGAAAACCGAAGAGCTCATGCTCTCAAGTTTATGTGGGCGAGCCGGGTCCGCTGAATGTCCGCTTCCGCTGCAAAGCGGTCGTTCCCGCACACCCGTTGTCTGGGGCTGTCGTGGCACGGAAGCGCCGCAGTTCGATGAACGCCGACGGCCCGTGTCACACCGGCAGCCACGTCCGCCGGTCCAGCACCCGGTGGTGCTCCCGCACGTTCCTGCGGAACAACTGAATGGTGACGGTGAACGGGTCGATGTCGACGAGGCCGAAGTTCTGCCGGGGCTGGCCCACCACCACCGCGTCCTTCACGCCCGCGCCGGACGACGTGGCCTCGTGCAGCGGGAAGCCGGCGGTGTGGAAGGCGTCGAGCTGGTTGCGGTGGATGTCGCCGCTCAGCACCAGGGTGCGGTGCCGCGACGCCAGCGTGTGCAGCCACGCGAGGTCGTTCTCGTAGCGCTCGTAGCCGGCCACGGTGGAGCCGCTCGCCCACAGGTGCACCACCTCGCTGGGGGCGGCGTCGAACGCGGCGGTGAAGCGGTCGCGCTGGGCCTTGCCGAACAGCGTGCGCTTCGCTTCGGCGATGAGCCAGGTGCGGGTGCGGAAGGTGCGGCCGTCGGACAGGTGCAGCCGCAGGTCGGGGGTGGGGGCGAGCGTCGGGGTGGACAGGGGCGGCTGCGTGGCCTGCCAGAAGACCGGATCGTCGTACCGCAAGGGGAAGCTGCCGGGCGCGAAGCCCCGCGACAGCGACACGCGGAAGGCCTCGAGGAAGGCGGTGCTGAGGCGGATCTTCTCGCCGTGCACCCGGCGCAGTTCGGCGCCGTGGGCGTCGTTCCAGAGGAAGTCGTGGTCGTCCCAAAGGGCGTCGATGCTGTCCGGCGGCAGACGCCGCACGAGGGCGCGGAACTGCGGCTGCGACATCAGCTCGCCGTATAGCGTGAAGAGGCGCTGCGCGAACGGGTCGTCGTGCATCTCCTGCGGCGTCTCGGGGCCGTCGAGCACCAGGTCGAGGTACAGCGAATCACCGAGCAGCAGCAGGCGGTCGGGCCCCTGGTCGGCGATCCAGCCCCACACGGGCTGGTCGGCGCACACGCGGTTGAACATGCACGAGGTGAAGGCGATTCGCATCCGGGCGGGGCTCGTTTCGTCGGGGGCTCGAACGGATGCTGGATCGTTCGGGGACAGGGCGCATCCATCCTGTAGAGGATGCGGCGATGCCGTGCCAGGCCCCCTCCGTTCTCGCGGGGAAACACGGGTCGCGGGCGCGTGGTGCCGTGGAGGAGTGACCTACGCTGCTGAATGCGTGGCGCCGGTCGATGGCACACGCATTCATAACCAAATTTGCTTATAATTTCCGCGCCAGCCCATGAGGCATTCCGAGTTCAAGCGCCTGCTGGCGGCCCTGGGAGCCACCTTCGTCGAAGGTGGCCGGCACACCAAGGTCTATCTGAACGGACGCCAATCCACGCTCCCCCGGCACCCGGGCAAGGAGCTTCCCGAAGGCCTGCGGCGCGCCGTGCTGAAGCAACTCGGGTTGAACCCAGGAGACCACCGATGCTGAGCTACCCCGCGAAGATCGTCCGCGACGGCGAAGGCTTCTCCGCGTCGTTCCCTGACATTCCCGAGGCGCTGACCTGTGGCGACACGTGGGACGACACGTTGGCGCTGGCCGCCGATGCGCTCACCACGGCCATGGAGTTCTACTTCGAGGACCGTCGCGCGGTGCCGGCGCCCTCGGCCGCCCGCCGCGGCCAGGTGCTGGTGGACCTGCCACCCAGCATCGGGGCCAAGGTGCTGCTGCTCAACGAGATGATCCGGCAGGGCACGCGTCCGGCCGACCTGGCGCGGTTGATGAACGTGCGGCCGCAGGAGGTGAACCGCCTCACCACGCTCACCCATCCCACCAAGATCGACACCGTGGCCCTGGCGCTGAGGGCGCTCGGCCGGCGTCTGGCGCTGTCGATCGTCTGAGCCGACCTCGGTCAGCGCCCCGTGCCGAACCGCGCCTCGGCCTGCCGCCGGAACTCCTTTGGCGTCATCCCCTTGATCTCGAGGAAGCGCCGGTTGAAGTTCGCCACGTTGTTGAACCCCGCGTCGTAGCACACGTTGGTGATGTACTGGTCGGTGTCCATCAGCAGCTGGCACGCGCGGGTCACGCGCACGCGGTTGACGAAGTCGGTGAAGGTGTTGCCGGTGGCCTTGCGGAAGAAGCGGGAGAACTGGCTCTCGCTCATGCCCGCGCGGGCGCTGATCTCGGCCATCGACAGCGGCTTCGTGGCGTTGTCGGTGATGTAGTCGACGATGCTGCTGACCCGCGCCTGCGCGGGTTCGTCCTCGGAGCTCTGCAGCGGCATCGACGACAGCAGGCGGTAGTCGGAGCACTCGGCGAGTTCGCCCAGGAACTCGAGGAACTCGGTGAGGCGCTTCAGGCCGTGCGTGGCCTTGATGCGGGCGAGGCGCCCCGCGGCGCGGTCGCTCATGCCGAAGAACTCGATGCCGTGGCGTGCGCGCTCCAGCAGCGGCAGCACCTCGCGCAGGTCGGTGATGAGTTCGGCGGCGCGGCGCAGCGGCTCGTCGTGGAACTGCAGCACCTGGTCGCGCAGGGACACGCCCTCGGGCGGCACGTCGGTGGAGATCCAGTTGTGCGGCAGGCGCGGGCCGGTGAGCACCAGGTGGCCAGGCTCGAAGTGCCCGATGTAGTCGCCCACGAACACCTTGCCGTGCGTGCGCACGATCAGGTGCAGCTCGTACTCGTCGTGGTAGTGCCAGCGCACGAGCGGGTTCGGGAACCCGTGCTCGAGGCACCGCACGTAGCCGTACGTGCCCTCGGGCTCGTAGCCGAGGTCCGGGCCGCGCTGGAAGTCGTGTTCCAGCTCGGGAGGGCGCGCGCGGTGGTTCATGGCCTATACGTTACCCCGAATGAAGGCCAGCACGCGCGGATGGGCTTCGCGCAGCGCCGCCTCGACGCGCGGGTCGCCGGCGAGCGGCCCCCACAGCACCGGGTCGCGGGCGAAGGCGGCCAGCGGGTCGGCCGACGTGAAGAAGGCGTGGGCGGTGGCCGGGTCCATGCCCTGGTCCTCGTACGTGAAGGGCACCTCGCCGCGGTGCCAACGGCCGAGGAACTCGAAGAACAGGGCCGGCAGCATCGCGGTGCTGGCGATGGACGCGCCGTGTTCCAGCCGGTCGCGCAGCGTGGGCACGATGAAGCCGGGGATCTTCGCGAAGCCGTCCATCGCGACGCGCTGGTTGGTGTCGCGCAGCTGCGGGTTCCCGAACCGCTCGAACACCACGTCGCGGTACGGCGCCAGCTCCACCGGGTAGGGGTTCTGCCGCAGCACGAGCGACGGGATCACGTCGTCGGTCACGTACGCATGCGCCATCGCGTGGATGGCCGGCACCGCGACGCCTTCGTGGATGAAGCGCTTCCCGATCAGCGTGCCGGCCCAGGCGAAGCAGCTGTGGCTCGCGTTGAGGATGCGGATCTTCGCCTCCTCGTGCGGGATCACCGTGTCGACCATCTCGACGCCCACCGTCTCCCACGCGGGGCGGCCGGCCGCGAAGCGGTCCTCGATCACCCACTGGATGAACGACTCGGCCATCAGCGCGGCGCCGTCGTCCACGCCGGTGGCGGCCTTCACGCGTTCGGCGACCTCGGGCGACGGGCGCGGCGTGATGCGGTCCACCATGCTGCTCGGGCACGTGGTGTTCGCCTTCACCCACGCGAGCAGCTCGTCCTCGCCGCGCTGGTCCAGGAAGTCGTGGAAGCCGGCCTGGAAACGTTCGCCGTTGTGGCGCAGGTTGTCGCAGTTGAGCAGCGTGACCGGCCCCGCGTCCTGCGTGCGGCGCGCCTCGAGGATCGCGGCCAGCGCGCCGTACAGCGTGGTGCAGGTGGCGCCGCTCAGGTCCGAGGCGAGGTCGGGGTAGCGGGTGTCGAGGCGGTCGTGTTCGTCGAGGTAGTAGCCGGCCTCGGTGACGGTGAACGAGATGATGCGCGTGGCCGGGTCGGCGCCGGCGCCCACGAGGCCCGTGAGCCACGGGTCGAACGGGATCACCTCGCGGATCGCGGTGATGCGTTCGTAGCGGCGTTCGCCGGCCGGGCTCACCGTCTCGAGCGTGTAGGCGCCGCCCTGGGCCTGCAGGGCCGCGATGGTGTCGGCCATGTCGGCGCGCAGGTTGCCGCCCTTGAGCACCCAGCCGGTGTGGCCGTCGTCGATCAGGCGCTGGAGGTAGACCGCCTGGTGGGCCCGGTGGAACGACCCGAGGCCGAGGTGGAGGATGACGTGCGGGGCGATGGTCATGGGGTCAGGCAGTGGCGGGGGCGGCCAGCAGGCGGCCCTTGGAATCGAAGAGGTGCATCGCGTCGTCGGTGAAGGACAGGCCCACGCGGGCGCCGGCCTTGAGCGACGTGCGTTCGCTCTGGCGCGAGACGAGCAGGGCGCGGTCGCCCACGCGGGTGTGGATGAGTGTGTCGGCCCCGAGCGACTCGACGAGCTCGACGAGCGCCGGGATGCCTTCGCCGCCCGGGTGCACGCGCACGCCCTCGGGGCGCACGCCCACCGAGCCGTCGGCCGGCAGCGACGGGCCCACGATGCGGGCGAGTTCCGGCACGGCGCCGGCGGCCACCACGTTCATCTGCGGCGTGCCGATGAACTGCGCGACGAACTGGTTGGCCGGGTGGTCGTACAGCTCAAGCGGCGTGCCCACCTGCTCGATCTGGCCGTCGCGCAGCACCACCACGCGGTCGGCGAGGGTCATGGCCTCCACCTGGTCGTGGGTGACGTAGATGGTGGTGGCGCCGAGGTCGCGGTGCAGCTTCGCGATCTCGACGCGCGTCTGCCCCCGCAGCGCCGCGTCGAGGTTCGACAGCGGCTCGTCGAACAGGAACACCTTCGGCGCGCGCACGATGGCGCGGCCGATGGCCACCCGCTGGCGCTGGCCGCCGGAGAGCTCCTTCGGCGTGCGCTGCAGGTACTGCGTGAGGTTGAGGATGGTGGCCGCGCGCTCGACCTTCTCGCGGATCACCTTCTTGTCGACCTTGGCCAGCTTGAGCGCGAACGACATGTTGTCGTACACGCTCATGTGCGGGTACAGCGCGTACGACTGGAACACCATCGCGAGGTCGCGCTGGGCCGAGGGCAGGTCGGTGATGTCCTTGCCGTCGAGTTCGATCGAACCTTCCGACGTGGTCTCGAGGCCGGCGATCAGCCGCAGCAGGGTCGACTTGCCGCAGCCCGACGGGCCCACGAACACGATGAACTCGCCCTTGTTGATCGCGAGGTCGATGCCGCGGATGGTGCGGATGTCGCCGAAGGCCTTCACGATGCCGTGGAGCTGGAGGTAGGGCATGGGTGGGATTCCTCTCATTTGACGGCCCCGAAGGTGAGCCCTTGCACGAGCTGCTTCTGGCTGAACCAGCCGAAGACGATGATGGGCGCGATGGCGAGCAGCGACGCGGCGGACAACTTGGCCCAGAAGAGGCCCTCGGGGCTCGAGTACGACGCGATCAGCCCGGCGAGCGTGGCGGCGTTGGCCGACGTGAGGTTGAGCGACCAGAAGGCCTCGTTCCACGCGAGCACGAGGCACAGCAGGCCGGTGCTCGCGATGCCGCCCTTCGTGAGCGGCAGGATCACGTGGCGGAACTCGGTCCACACCGAAGCGCCGTCGAGGCGCACGGCCTCGAGGATGTCGTTGGGCACCTCGCGGAAGGCGCTGTAGAGCATCCACACCATGATGGGCAGGTTCGACAGCGTGAAGACGATGACGAGGCTCCACAGCGAATCGAGCAGGCCCGAGGTCTGCGCCATCACGTAGACGGGCACGAGCGCGCCCACGGCGGGCATCATCTTCGTCGACAGCATCCACATCAGGATGTCGCGGGTGCGCTTCGTGCGGAAGAACGCCATCGCGTACGCGGCGGGCGCGGCGATCAGCAGTCCCAGCAGCGTGGACGCCACGCTCGAGATCACCGAGTTCTTCGCGTGCAGCAGGTAGTCGCTGCGCTGGTTGACCTCGGCGAAGGTGTCGAGCGTCGGCGTGAAGAACAGCTGCGGCGGCACCGCGATGGCCTGCATCTCCGTCTTGAACGACGTCAGGCCGAGCCAGAACAGCGGGAAGAACAGCAGCAGCGCGACACCCCACGCCGACAGCGTGCGGATCCAGGGGAAGGGCGGTTGTTTCATGGCGGGCCCTTCAGTCGAGGTTCTTGCCGACGAGGCGGATCAGGAACACGGCGGCGATGTTGGCGAGCACGACGGCCAGCAGCGCCCCGGCGGAGGCCACGCCCACGTCGAAGTTCATCAGCGCCTGCTTGTAGATCAGGAACGCGAGGTTCGTGCTTTCGTTGCCGGGGCCGCCCGAGGTGGTGGTGTAGATCTCGGCGAACACGCTCATCAGGAAGATCATCTCGATCATCACGACGACGGCGATGGAACGGCCGAGGTGCGGCAGCACGAGGTACCAGAACTGGTGCAGGCGGTTCGCGCCGTCCATGCGCGCGGCCTCCATCTGCTCGCGGTCGAGCGACTGCAGCGACGTGATGAAGATCAGGCACGCGAACGGCAGCCACTGCCACGACAGCATCAGGATCACCGAGAACAGCGGCAGGTCCGTCATCCAGTCGATGGGCGTGGCGCCGAAGAAGTGCCACACGTGGGCCAGCACGCCGTAGATCGGGTTCATCATCATGTGCTTCCACAGCAGCGCGTTGACCGTGGGCATCACGAAGAAGGGCGAGATCAGCAGCACGCGCACGATCCCGCGGCCGGGGAAGGGCTCGTTGACGAGCAGCGCGAGCCCCACGCCGAGCACCACGGTGATCGCGATCACCGAGGCGAACAGCATCAGCGTGTGGCGCACCGACGGCCAGAAGTCCGGGTCGGTCATGAAGTAGTGGTAGTTCTCGAGCCCCATGAACCCGTGTTCGCCGGGTTGCATGAGGTTGTAGCGGATCAGCGAGAACCAGATCGTCATCACGAGCGGGACGATCATCCACAGGAAGAGCGTGACCACCGCCGGGGCCATCAGCAGGCGGGGCAGCTTGCGGCTGGGCGCGCGGGCGGCCTTGCTCGACGTGGCGCCGTGGGTCCCGGCTTTCGCCGGGATGACGGGGTGGGTGGCGGTGGTCATCGCGTCTTCACTTCTTGTAGTAACCGCCCTTGGTCATCTCGCGTTCGGCGGCCGTCTGCGACGTCTTCAGCGCCTGGTCGACGGTGACCTTGCCGGAGAGGGCCGCGCTCATCTGCTGCCCCACGGCGATGCCGATGGCCTGGAACTCGGGAATGGCCGCGTACTGCACGCCGGTGTACGGCGACTTGGGCAGCGTGCTGTCGTTCGCGTTGGCCGTGCCCATCGCCTTCTGCTCCTCGACCGCGAACTTCGCGACCTTCTGGAACTCGGGGTTGGCGTAGGTGGACTTGCGCGTGCCGGTGGGCACCGCGTGCCAGCCGGCTTCCTTCGCGACGAGGTTCACGTAGTCCTTCGACGTGGCCCAGGCGATGAACTTCTGCGCAGCCTCGGGCTTCTTCGAAGAGGCGGGGATCGCGAGGTTCCACGACCACAGCCAGTTCGCTCCCTTCGGGGTGACGGCCGTCGGGGCCTGCACGAAGTCGACCTTGTCGGCCACCTTCGACTGCTTCGGGTCGCTCACGAACGAGGCCGCGATGGTGGCGTCGATCCACACGCCGCACTTGCCCTCGTTGAAGAGCGCGAGGTTCTCGTTGAAGCTGTTGGCCGACGCGCCGGGCGGGCCGTACTTCTTCATCAGGTCGACGTACAGGTTGATGGCGTCGTGCCACGGCTTCGTGTCGATCTGCGGCTTCCAGTTCATGTCGAACCACTGGCCGCCGTGCGTGTTGACCATCGTGGTCAGCAGCGCCATGTTGTCGCCCCAGCCCGGCTTGCCGCGCAGGCACAGGCCGTACACGCCCTTGGCGGGGTCGTGGATCTTCGACACGATGTCGGCCATCTGCGTCCACGTCGGGTTCGGCGGCATCGTCAGGCCCTTGGCCTTGACGAGGTCGGTGCGGTACATCGTCATCGAGCTTTCCGCGTAGAACGGCGCGGCGTACAGCTTGCCGTCGTTCGACAGGCCGCTGCGGATGGAGGGCAGCAGGTCGTCCACGTCGTAGGCCGGCGGGGTGGCGATCTCCTTGAGCCAACCCTTCTTCGCCCAGATCGGGGCCTCGTACAGGCCGATGGTCATCACGTCGAACTGGCCGCCCTTGGTGGCGATGTCGGTGGTGACGCGCTGGCGCAGCACCCCTTCCTCCAGCGTGACCCACTTGACCTTGATGTCGGGGTTCGCCTTCTCGAACTCCTTGGTGTGTTTCTGCATCTCGATCATGTGGCCGTTGTTCACGGTCGCGATGACGAGGTCGGCTGCGAAGGACAGCGGGGCGGCGACGAGCAGCCCGAATGCGAGGGCGGCGGCGCGGGGGCAGGACATGGCTTGGTTCTCCTCTTCGTTGTTCGACGTGCAGAAGATACGCGTATGCAGTTGCCTGATTTGGTACGAACGACCTGTCCTCAGGTACTTTCTTGCGCCAGATACCCGGGGTTTCTCCCAGGGTGTGTGGCAGCGTATGGACATTTCGCAACACCGTGGAAATGTGGGGTTGGTCCGTTTTGTGCAGACTCCGGCGCCATGACGAACCGACGCCACTTCCTCCAAGCGCTGGCCGCCGCCGGCACCCTCGGCCTGAACTGGACCCAGGCCTTCGCCGCCCTGAAGCCCCTCGGGGCGCCCCAGGCCTTCGACTTCGCGAGCCTCAAGGGGCAGGCGAAGGCGCTGGCCGCCGCGCCGTACACCACGCACGCGGGCGCGCTGCCGCCGGCGGTGTCCGCGCTCGACTGGGACCAGTACCAGTCCATCGCCTACCGCGACGACCACGCGCTGTGGAACGAACCCGACCTGCGCTTCAAGGCCAAGTTCTTCCACCTGGGCCTCTTCTTCAAGAAGCCGGTGCGCATGTACGACCTGGCCGGTGGCCGCGCGCAGGAGCTGGCGTACGACCCCGAGATGTTCGACTACAACAAGAGCGGGCTGAAGTCCAAGTCGCTCCCGGCCAACCTCGGCTTCGCCGGCTTCCGACTGAACTTCCACACCGACCCCGTGCGCGACGTCGCCGCCTTCCTCGGCGCGAGCTACTTCCGCGCGGTGGGCGAGGAATGGCAGTACGGCCAGTCGGCCCGGGGCCTGGCCATCGACACCGGCATGGAACGCCCCGAGGAGTTCCCCGACTTCATCGCCTTCTACCTGGAGCGCCCGGCCGCCGGCTCGAACACGGTGGTGGTGTACGCGCTGCTCGACTCGCCGAGCATCGCCGGCGCCTACCGCTTCGCGATCACGCCGGGGGTGTCGCAGGTGATGGAGATCGACGCGGCGCTGTACCCGCGCAAGGCCATCGAACGCCTGGGCCTCGCGCCGTGCACGAGCATGTTCCAGCACGGCGAGAACGACCACCGCATGGCCAACGACTGGCGTCCGGAGATCCACGACACCGACGGCCTGCAGATGTGGCGCGGCAACGGCGAGTGGGTGTGGCGGCCGCTGACGAACCCGCCCACCCTGCAGTTCAACGCCTACGGCGACGAGAATCCGCGCGGCTTCGGCCTCGTGCAGCGCGACCGCAACTTCGACCACTACCAGGACGACGGCGTGTTCTACGACCGCCGCCCGTCGCTGTGGGTCGAGCCCAAGTCGGACTGGGGCGCGGGGTCGGTGCAGCTCGTCGAGATCCCGACGAACGACGAGACCTTCGACAACATCGTGGCCTTCTGGAACCCCGCGAAGAAGCCGCAGCCGGGGCAGGAGTGGCTCGTGGGCTACCGCCTGTACTGGGGCGCGCTGCCGCCGGCCAAGCCCGCGCTCGCGCAGTGCGTGGCCACGCGCACCGGCATCGGCGGCATCGTGGGCCAGCCGCGCAAGTACTTCTCGTGGCGCTTCGCGGTCGATTTCGCGGGTGGCGACCTCGCCAGCTACGGCCCGGGCGAGAAGATCGAGGCCGTGATCACCGCGAGCCGGGGCAAGGTCGAGATCACGTCGGCCCGGCCGCTCGAGGCCATCCGCGGCTGGCGCGCGATGTTCGACCTGAAGCCCGAAGACAACAAGACCGACCCGATCACGCTGCGCATGTTCCTGCGGCGCGACGGCAAGCCGCTGACCGAGACCTGGCTCTACCAGTACGTGCCGCCGGCGGAGAAGGATCGCAAGATCTGAGTCAGGCGCCCACGATCCGCAGGAACCCCAGCGGGTCGTGCGTGCGCGCGATGGCCGCCATCGTGCCGAAACACAGCAGCGCGGCGGCGAAGGCCACGGCCTTGCCCGCGCGCGTGGCCGCGCGCTTCAGCGCGAACGTGCCGAAGCCGATGTAGGCCACGAGCAGCCCGAGCTTGGCCGTGAGCCACGGCGTGGTGAACGGGTTCAGGTGCAGCGTGCCCAGCAGGAGCAGGGCGGCGACCAGCAGCGCGCTGTCGATCAGCTGGCTGCCGCGCCGCGCGGGTGTCGCCAGGGGCCACCCGGCGCCCAGTTGCACGCCGACGCCCCGGGCGGTGAACAGCATGCCGCTGAGCATCACCAGGCCCACGTGGCTCGCCTTGATCGCGGGGTAGAACTCGGCCAGTGTCATGGACGGGGACGGATCATCATCGGGAGGAAGCGCCAAAGGTACAGCACGAAGGCGAGCACCCACGCGCCGGCCGACGCGTGCAGGCAGGCCGGCACGAACGGCGTGGGCAGCAGGGCCAGCAGGCGCAGCGCGGCGGCGGCGATCACGAGGGCGTAGCAGGTCACCATCAGGCGGTCGGTGCGCAACGGGCGGCCCAGGTGGCCGAGGGCGGTGCGGGTCACCATGCCGATGATCAGCACCGAGAAGCCGGCCACGCCGATCACGTGCGCGGGCCAGGCGAGCCGGAGCACCCCGCCGGCCGCGTGGGCGGCCGCCACGAGCAGGCCCGCGCCGAGCGCCGCGTAGCCCACGTACAGGATCCACAAGAGCGGCACCTGGCGCACGGCCCACGGCTTCCATGCCACGAGCTGCACGAGCGCGATGACACCGGCCACCGCGAGGCAGGCCGCCATCGCGGCCGACCAGCCGACCAGGCCGAAGCCGATGGCCAGCACGCTCGCGCCGAGTTGCCAGTGGCCCGACCGCGTGTGCATCGGGAGCGAGAGCCCCTGCACCGCGCGCGACGCGAAGAACGGGATCACCCGCCGCGCCACCAGCAGCGTGACGACCGCCATGCAGAGCAGGCCCGTGTGGAAGTGCGACATCAGCGCGAGGTGGTCGCCCGACCACGCGGCCCGAAGGAACAGCGCATCGGCCAGGCCCAGCGCGAACACGAGCGGCGGCACGCCGTAGTTGCGCTGGCTGCGCTTGAGCGCGATCACGCGGCCGAGCGCGATGGTGGCGACCGTGAAGAACAGCAGCTCGCAGGCCGCGGCGATCGCGAAGGCCGCGGTGCCCGGCACGAGGAACCCGACGCGGGCCACCGCCCACAGCAGCGTCAGCAGCGCGAGCGGGCGGCCGTGGAGCGGGTTGAGACCCGTCCAGTTGGTGCCCGCGGTGAGCAGGAAGCCGACCGCGATGGTGGCGACGAACCCCCACAGCATCTCGTGGGCGTGCCACACGACGCCGCCGAGCCGGCCCGCCAGCCAGGCCGGGGCGAACACCCACAGCGCGACCGACACGGCGGCCCAGGCGCAGCCGGCGAGGTAGAGCGGGCGGAAGCCGAGTTCGAGGAACGCGGACCACCGCGGCCGCGCGGGCGTCGCCCGGGCGGGGTCGTCGATCTGCATCAGCGGGATCATGGTGAGATCGACTGTAGCGGTGGGGTCTGGGGCGCGGCTGATCCACGTCAAACAACACGGTGGTGACCCGGTCGTCACCCCGATGAAAATCGGGGCCCACTGGAGGCTGGCGCGCTGCGGCGACGGTGGGTCCCGGCGTTCGCCGGGACGACCGGAGGGTGGACGATTCGCCATCTCTTCCGGACGATGAGCGATCCGCCGGGCCGCGACGAGGCCCACACTGGGCGCCTGTCTGATGGAGTTCCCCATGTCCACCCTCGATCTCCCCGCGCCGCCGCTGCAGGTCTCGCACTGGTTCAACACCCCCGGTCCGCTGTCGCTCGAGAATCTCCGCGGCCGGGTCGTCGCGCTGCACGCCTTCCAGATGCTGTGCCCCGGCTGCGTCGCGCACGGCCTGCCCCAGGCCACGCGGATGCACGAGGCCTTCCCGCCGGACCAGCTGGTGGTGGTGGGCCTGCATTCGGTCTTCGAGCACCACGAGGTCATGCAGCCCCCGGCCGCGCTGCAGGCGTTCATCCACGAGTACCGGCTGGCCTTCCCGATCGGCATCGACCAGCCCGACCCGCAGGGCGGGGCGGTGCCGCTGACGATGCGCTCGCTCGGGCTGCGGGGCACGCCGAGCCTGGTGGTGTTCGACAAGCGGGGGCGCATCCGCCTGCACCACTTCGGGCGCGCGGACGACCTGCGGGTGGGCGCGCTGGTCGGCCAGCTGATCGCGGAACCCGACGAGGACGACGCGGCGCGCTGCGACGACGACGGCTGCCGCCTGCCCGAGGCCCGGCATGCCTGACGAGGCCATCGGTCGCCTGAAGGCGGTGCTGACGGGGCGGGCCGTGCCGTACGCCCGCCCGGGCAGCACGAGCGCCATCGCCAAGCGGCCCGTCGCCGGCGCCGTCGCCGTGGGCCCCGAGGGCCTGGACGGCGACGAGCAGGGCGACCGGCGCGTGCACGGCGGGCCCGACAAGGCGGTGCACTGCTACCCGTGGTCGCACGTCGAGGCGTGGCGGCGCGAGCTGCCGGACTCGGCCGTGCTGCGCGACGGCCCCGGCGCCTTCGGCGAGAACTTCAGCCTGGAGCCGGGCCTCGACGAGACCGGCGTGTGCATCGCCGACCGCTGGGCCGTCGGCGACGCGCTGTTCGAGGTGAGCCAGGGCCGCCAGCCGTGCTGGAAGCTCAACGACCGCTTCGGCGTGCCGGACATGGCCCGGCGGGTCCAGCAGAGCACACGCGCCGGCTGGTACCTGCGGGTGGTGGCGCCGGGGCACGTGCGGTCGGGCGACCCCATCCGCCTGGTGGGCCGCCCGCACCCGGCCTGGTCGATCGCCCGGCTGCTGCGCGTGATCGCCGAACGCGACTGCGACCCGGCGACGCTCGCGGAGATCGTCGCGTTGCCGCTGCCCGCCTCGTGGGCCCGGCTGTTCCAGGGCCGGCTGTCGAGCGGGCAGGTGGAGTCGTGGTCGCGGCGGCTGGACGGCTGATTTCTGGAACCGATTTCACTCCGGAAGCCCCGACTGCGCGAAAACCCTCTGGCTGGCCGGCGGGGCCGCCCTTAGGCTCGGGCCGCCCCGCGACCTGACCCGGGTCGGGCGGGGCGCTGTCCCGGAACCATCCCTTCCCGCCGCCATGCACGCACTCGACCGCCGCCGCTTCGTTTTCACCACCCTGGCCGCCGCGGCCGCGCCCGTCGCCCGGGCGCAGTCGGCCCAGCCGCTGCGCATCGGCCTCACGCTGCCGCTCACCGGCATCCCCCAGAACATCGGCAGCCGCTCGGCCACGCCCGACAGCGGCCTCGACTTCCTCGCGGGCTTCCAGATGGCGGTGGCGCAGGAGCGCCGCGGCCAGGCCATCGAGGTGATCGAGATGGACGACGGGTTCGACCCGGCGCGCGCCGCCGCGAACGTCGAGGCGCTGGCGAAGCGCGACGTGATCGCCGTGAGCGGCCTGTGGACCACGGCGCACGCGCAGGCCGCGCTGCCCTTGGCGAAACGGCTGCGCGTGCCCGTGGTGGGCATGCGGTCGGGCGCCGATGAACTGCGGGGGGTCGACAACCCGTGGGCCTTCCACCTGCGCGCGAGCGCCGGCGACGAACTGCAGGCCGTGCTGAAGACGCTGTCCGGCATGAACCTCGCCACCGTCGGCATCCTGCACGACGCCGACCCGCGCAACCCGGGCCTGATCCAGCAGCTGCGCGCGGCCGGCGCCAAGGTGTCGATCGTGCAGCCGGTCGACGTGGCCGACCGCGCCGGGCTGGCGACGGCGGCGCGCAACGTCGCGTCGGCGCCGGGCACCAAGAGCATCCTGCTGCTGATGTCGGCCGAGGCCGTCGTCGAGACGATGATGGCGCTGCGGGGCGATGGTCCCGCGTTCCTCGCGCCCGTGTGCACGCTGTCCAACGTGATCTCGCGGTCCTTCGCCGAGAGCCGCGAGCGCGCGCTGAACGGCCTGGGCGTCGCGAGCCCGTTCAGCAACCCCGCCTTCTCGCGCACCGACTTCGCCACGCGCTTCCGCGACGCGATGACCGAACGCGACCTCGACCAGCTCACCCGCTCGTTCACCGCCTTCGAGGGTTTCGTGTACGGCAGCGTGCTCACGCGCACGCTGGTGGCGATGCGTCCCGCCGTGCCGACGCGCGAGGCGCTGGCCAACTCGCTGCGGGGCCGCACGATGGACCTGGGCGGTTTCCCGGTGCGCTTCGACGACCGGCAGGTGGGCCACCAGTCGGTGCAGCTGCTCTACAAGTTCTCGGCCGAAGGCACGCTGAAGGCCTGACGGCCCGCGGCGCCGAAGTGGCGCCGGTGCTCGCTCGGGCTCACGCCCGTGATGCGGCTGAACTGCGCCCGGAAGTTCGCGGCCGAACCGAGCCCGACCGCCTCCACGATCTGCTCCACGCTGAGCCGGCTGCCCTCGAGCAGCTCCTGCGCGCGGCGCACGCGCGCCCGGATCAGCCACTGCACCGGCGCCACGCCGAACTGCGCGCGGAAGCGCCGATTCAAGGTCCGCGGGCTGCTGCACGCCTGCCGCGCCAGGTCGTCCATCGTCAGCGGCCGGTGCAGGTTCCGCGTGGCCCAGTCGACCACCGGCTGCAGGCTGCGGTCGGGCGGGATGTCCATGGGTTCGATGAACTGGGCCTGGCCACCGTCGCGCTGCAGCGGCACCACGGAGAGCCGGGCCACGCGGGCCGCGACCGTCGCGCCGAAGTCCCGGCGCACGATGTGCAGGCACAGGTCGAGGCCCGCGGCGGCGCCGGCGGACGTGAGCACCTGGCCGTCGTCGACGAACAGCACGCGCGCGTCGACTTCCACGTCGGGATGGCGCTGCGCCAGCAGCGGCGCGGCGAGCCAGTGCGTGGTGGCGCGCCGCCCGTCGAGCAGGCCCGCCTGTGCGAGCACGAAGGCGCCGGAGCAGATGGAGGCGATGCGCGCGCCACGCGCCGCCGCGGCCACGAGGGCGCGGCGCACGGTGGGGGAGATCGGGACGTCCGGGTCGTCGATGCCCGGCACGACGATCGTTTGCGCGCGCTTCAGCGCCGCGAGCCGGTGCTTGACGCCGAGCGTGAAGAAGCGCGTGTCGACCACCGGTTCCTCCCCGCACACGGTCACCGTGTAGCAAGGTCGACCGGGGGCGTGTTCGGCGCGCCCGAACACCTCGGTGGCGAGCGCCAGGTCGAAGGGCACGACGCCGGGCAGCACGAGCACCGCGACGGCATGGGGTGGGGCGGGCGGCGGTGTCATGGCGGGCCATTCTGTCATGCGATGGCGGGAAACAGTCGTCGAATGGCGTTCCTGCCACTTTCGGCCAGCCGCCGCGCTTGGAAGAATCGACCCCGTCCTGGTTTCGGAGCGATGTCGTGTCCTCACAGTTCGAGCGGGTGTCCCGCCTTCGGCGCATGTGCCTGGTGGAAGCCGTCACGCTGCTGGCCTTGCTGTTCGTCGCGGTGCCGCTGAAGCACCTCGCCGGGCAGCCGTCCGCGGTGTCGGTGATGGGGCCGGTGCACGGGTTCGCCTTCCTCGCGCTGTGCTGGACGGTGAACCACGCCGTCGCGTCGCGCGACATCCCGGCGCGCACGGGCTGGCGCCTCGTGTTCGCCGCGTGCGTGCCGTTCGGCGGGTTCCACGGCTGGCGCACGCTGCGATGACGGCCTACCTCTGGATCAAGGCCTTCCATGCGGCCGCCGTGCTCGCGTGGGTGGGCGGGCTCGTGCTGCTGGGCGTGGCGACGGCATCGGTGCGTTTCGGCGCCGGAGCGGTGGTGCTGCCGCACGAGAAGGGGCTGGTGCACGCCATCCTGCGCTGGGACCGGCGCGTGACGGTGCCGGCGATGGCCGCGGCGTGGGCCGTGGGGATGGTGCTGGTGTCCCGCGGCGGCTGGTTCGGGGCGCCCTGGCTGACGGTCAAGCTGCTGGTCGTGGTGGGGCTGTCCGGCCTGCACGGGGTGCTGGCCGCGTCGTTGCGGCGGCGCGTCGACGCGCCCGGTGAACCGTCGCCAGGGTGGCTCCGCTTCGCGCCGGTCCTGGCGCTCGCCGGGGCCGGTCTCGTGGCCGGCCTGGTGATCGTCAAGCCCTGACCGGCCTCAGGCGCGCGAGCGCCGCGCGCGCTTCTCCGCGTACAGCTCGCGGTCGGCCTGCGCGAGCACGGCATCGAGCGACAGCGTCGACCCGGCCGTGAGCGTGTGCCCGCCGATGCTGCAGCCGAGGCGGTACGGCTTGCCGCTGCCTTCGTTGTACCGCGCGAACACACGGCCCACGCGCGCCGCGACCGCGGCCACGCCGTCGGCCTCGGACGCGCCCGTGAGCACCGCGAACTCGTCCCCGCCGATGCGCCCCACCACGTCGTCCGAACGGAACGCCTCGCGCAGCAGGCGGGCGGCTTCGCGGATGGCGTGGTCGCCTTCCTCGTGGCCGTGGCGGTCGTTGATGGGTTTGAGCCCGTCCAGGTCGGCGAAGATGGCCGTGACCGCGCGGCCGTGGGCGCGCGCCGTCGCGAGCATGGCGCCCGCGCGCTCGAAGAAGCCGCGGCGGTTGAGCAGGCCGGTGAGCGGGTCGCGCATCGCGAGGTGCGACAGCGCCTCGTTGTCCTCGGTGGCCCGCTCGAGGTCGGACCGCAGCAGGTCCCGCGCGTTCGCGAGTTCGCGCACCTGCAGGCAGTGGTGGATGTGCACCGCGAGTTCGTGCCGCAGTTCCTCGCAGTGGATCTGCCGGTCGCCGCGCACGTCGACGACGGCGAAGCCGAAGTGGTGGGTGAGGTAGAACAGCGGCAGCACGACCCGGTTGACCGGTCGTTCGCTCGCCCACAGCCCGGGCGGCTGCAGCTGCGTCGTCGGGAAGCCGGCGCCGACCCAGCGCGGCTGGGGCAGGCCGTCGCGGAGCGCCAGGATGACGTGCGACGTCGCCGGCCGATGGCCTCCCGCCATCTCGTCGATGGTGCAGGGGCGTTCGTACAGCGCGATGCTGCAGTCGGGCACGCCGAGGTGGCGCAGCCCGTCGGCGAGGGCGTCCAGCAGTTCGTCGAGGTGGTCGGTCGCGACACGCCGCTTGAACTCGTTGCGGAAGTCGATCGCGGTGGTCTGGCGGGCCACGTCCGCGCGGTTCTGCGCCAGTTCGATGGCGTCCACCAGCAGCAGCTGCCCCTGCAGCAGCCGGTCGGCCACCTGGGCGGTGAGCGACGGCGACACGAGGTGGCGCAGGCCCAGCAGCACCTTCTGCAGGGCGGCGACGTCGCCGCCATGGCCCGACCACGCCGACACGAGCCGCACGAGCGCGGCCTCGAACGGGCCGGCGCCGTCGGCCGCGAGCAGGCCGTCGCGCAGCGCCGCGACGTGGTCGCGCAAGGTGCCGTCCATGCCCGGCGGCGCGTCGATCGCCGCAGCGAGCTGCGCGGCCGGGTCGGCGCCGGACAGGTCCACGTCGTGCGCGAGCAGGTCGCCGTGGCGGCATCCGCACGAACGCCGCAGCACGAGGCGCGATTCCACGACGGTCACGCGCGGCGCCTCGCGGCCCGCGAGTTCGTCCACCAGCAGCCGCAGGCCCGTGGCGGCCTGCACGTCGATGCCCTGGCTCACGCTCGTGAGCGAGGGGCCGACGCCGCGGACGGACAGCATGTCGTCGAAGCCGCCCACGGCCAGCGCCTCTGGCACCCGCACGCCCCGCTCGACGGCCGCGGCGAGCACGGCATGGGCCATCTCGTCGTTCGCGCAGACGACGGCGGTGAAGTCGGCGCCTTCCTGCCAGAGGGCCTCGATCGCGGCGCGCGCCGCCAGCGGGTCGAAGTGGCCCCGCTTGCGCAGGCGCGGGTCGGGTTCCAGCCCGGCCGCGGCATGGGCGTCGAGGTAGGCCGTGAGGCGTTCGGCGGCGTCCCGGTTCGCGGGTGGCCCTTCGATCATCGCGATGCGCCGGTGGCCGTGGACGTGGATGAAGTGTTCGACCAGCTGCCGGAAGCCCGTGGTGTTCTCCAGCAGCACGGCGGGGCGGCCGGCGTGGACGTGCCCGACGCTGACGAAGGGCAGGTGGGCGAACCGCGCGACGAACCGGTCGAGGCTCGCGGTGTCCACGTAGAACTGCAGCAGCGTCGCGAAGATCAGCAGGCCGTCGACGCCCTGGCCGTCCACGAGCTCGAAGGCGGCGCCGAGCTGCCGTTCCCACGGCACCGGCGTGGAGGGCAGGTGGCCGGGGAAGAACACCAGGTCCACGTCCAGCCGCTCCGCCTCGCGGCACACGGCGGTGACGAGCGGGCGGTAGAACTCGCCGTCGAGTTCGGGCAGCAGCACGCCCACGCGGGCGCGCGGGCCCCGCGGGTTCGTTTCCCGATGCATCGAACCGGCCACGACTTCTGGCATTTTCTCCATTCCGGGGGGGACCTCGGTTCCTGCTTCGGCAATCGGCGGGCCGGCTTGAGCGTGCACGGGCGCCGACCGCGCAGCAGTTCGCGGAAACACGGGTGTTCATGGAGGCAAGGCACATGCCTTGCCACGTGACCCCCGCACCCCTCCACGACACGAAAGGCGCCCATGCCCCGCACGAACACGAACGACCCCCGCCCGAACGGCCTGATGCTGGGCGCGGCTTCCGGCCTCGCGGCGGGCCTCGTCGGCGCCGTCGCGATGACGGCCTTCCAGGCGGTGCTGGCGCGAGGCCGCATCACCTCGGGCGTCTCGGGCCCGCCGTCCACGGAAAAGGCGGCCGACGCGCTCGCGCTCGCCACCGTCGGGCACGGCCTGCCGCGGTCGCGGCGGCCGGCGGCGGGCGAGACGGTGCACAACGTGGTCGGCGCGCTGGTGGGTGGCGCCTACGGGGTGGCGGCGGAGGTGGACCCGCGGGTGACGCGCGGCGGCGGCGCGGCGTTCGGGGCGGTGGCGGCCACCGTCGTCGACGAGACGCTGGTGCCGGCGTTCCGTTTCGGGGATCCGTTCTGGCGGGCCCCGGTCTTCTCTCACCCGTACTCGTACCTGTCGCACGTGGTCTTCGGCGCGGTGACCGAGGCGGCGCGCAAGGTGTTCCGTCGTTTCTTCCGGCAGGTGGAGGCCGGTGCGTCGGTGGTGATGCAGCAACCCGAGCCGCCCGTCGTGGTGACGGCGCCCGAGCCGGACCCGCGCCGCACCCTGACGCTCGCGTTCCTGCTGGGCGCCTGCGCCGGCCCGCGCACCAGCGCGCCGCTGGCCATCGCCAGCTGGGCGGCGCGGCTCGGGTGGATCGACGTGAAGGGTTCGCCGCTCGCGTTCCTCGCCTCGCCCCGCGCGGTGTCGATGACCACGCCGATGGCGCTCGGCGAGCTGGTGGTGGACAAGCTGCCGTCGACGCCGTCGCGCACCCAGGCGGTGGGCGTGGCCGCGCGCGTGGCGAGTGGCGCGGTGTCGGGCGCGGCGCTGGCCGGCGGCCGTTCGCCGCGGGCGGCGCTCGCGGGCGCCGCCGGGGCGTTGGTCGCGACCTACGTGGGGCATTCGCTGCGCACGCAGACGGCCAAGGCGTTCGGGCGCGACTTTCCCGTGGCCGCCGTCGAGGACCTGCTGGCCTTCGGCGGCGCCGCGATGGTGTGCCTGGCCGTGCTGGCGCCGGCGGAGGCGCCGTCAGGCTGAGCGGTGCGCCGGCCGGTTCACCTCGACCGAGATGTGGACCAGCTCTTCATGGATGCCGATGCGGCGGCGGAAGTCGTCCGGCGTGGCGTCGGGGTCGTCGGTGGACACCGCGACGATGCACGCGTACTTGGCGGTGCCCACCCGCCACACGTGCAGGTCGGTGAGGGTGGCCGGCACGGGACTCTCCGCGATCGCGTCGCGGATCTCCTGCACCACCGGCGCATCCATCTCGGCGTCGAGCAGCACGCGGCCAGAGTCGCGCAGCAGGCCGAAGGCCCAGATGCCCACGAGCGCGGCGCCCACGAGGCCCGTCACGGGGTCGAGCCAGTCGGCGCCCCACAGCTTGCCGCCGAACAGCGCGGCGATGGCCAGCACCGAGGTGGCGGCGTCGGCCACCACGTGCAGGTAGGCGGAGCGGAGGTTCAGGTCCTCGTGGCCGTGATGGTCATGGTCGTGCCCGTGGTCGTGACCGTGCCCATGGTGATGGGGGTGATGCGCCCCGCGCAGCAGCCAGGCGCAGGCGAGGTTCACGAGCAGGCCCGTGACACCGATGGCGATGGCCTCGTCGTAGTGGATGGGCACGGGCGACACGAGGCGCTCGACCGACTGCACCGCCATCACCAGCGCCACGCCGACGAGCAGCACCGCGCTCGTGTAGCCGCCGAGGATCTCGATCTTCCACGTGCCGAACGCGAAGCGCGCGTGGCCCGAGAGCCGCCGCGCCGCCGTGTAGGCCACGAGCGAGAGCCCGAGGGCCAGCGTGTGCGAACTCATGTGCCAGCCGTCGGCCAGCAGCGCCATCGAGTTGTAGTACCAGCCGCCGGCGATTTCCGCGACCATCATCACCGCGGTGAGCACCACGGCCAGCAGCGTGTTGCGCTCGGCCAGCGGGTTGCCCTCGTCGAAGCGGTGCGAGTGGTGCCAGGGCGACGGGGTGGCGGTGGTCGAGGTCATCTGGATACTGTACCCCAGTATATTTCGCGCGCCTAGAATCGGGCCATGGGACACACCATCCGAACGAAAAAGCCGTTGCTGGCGCGCGTGCGCCGGATGAAGGGGCAGCTCGAGGCGCTCGAGCGCGCGCTGGATTCCGACGCCGAGTGCGCCGCCGTGCTGCAGCAGATCGCCGCCGTGCGGGGCGCGGTCAACGGCCTGATGGCCGAGGTGCTGGAAGGGCACATCCGCGAGCACCTGGGCTCGGAGACGCTGACGCCCGAGGAACGCCTGCTGGAGGTGGACACCCTCGCGGGCGCCGTGCGGTCGTACCTGAAGTAGGGCGGGCGCCGCGTTCAGGCGTGGGGCGGCTCGTCGGGCAGGAGGCCGGCGTCGCCCGCGCCACCGCCGCCGCCGCCACCACCACCCGACTTGCCACCCGCGCCTCCCTGGCGGTTCGCGCCGCCGCTCCGCGCACCTCCGCCACCGGTGCGCGTGGGTCCTTGCGGCGGGATGGCGAGGTCGGCCGGGATCGTCTCCAGGTCCAGCACCTCGCGGATGAAGGTGCGCAACGACGCGACGAGCGCGGCGGTCTCGACCGGGCGGCCGGCCACCATCTCCTGCGCGGCCCGGGTCGCGAGCTGCACTTGCTCGCGCGTGCCGAGCAGGATGACGTCGGACAGCGCGGCCTCGACGGCGTCGCGCATGCGGCGCCGTCGGTCGGAGCCGGACGCGCCTCCGTCCGGATCCTCGCGCCGCAGCTCGCGCAGGTGGCGCGGGTCCACGGACAGTTCGCCCGTGAACGAGCCACCCAGGGTCTTGTACGCGGCGATCAGCGTCTTCAGCCGTTCGTTGATCTGCCGGTTCTGCCGCTCGCGCCGCAGCTGCACGCCGTGCATCAGCAGCAGGCGGATGCCGATGGCGATCACCGACACGACGACGAGCCCCAGCAGCGTCGAGAGGACGGCCTGCCAGGAGCTGAAGTCGAGGTTGCCGCGCATGGCCGCGCCCGGACTACAGCGCCACGTCGTCCAGCGGCACGCCGCACAGCGCCGCGATGGCGGCGACGGCCATCTCGTGGTCCTCGCGCTGCGGCAGGCCCGAGACGGTGACCACGCCCACCACGCCGGTGCCCTGGACCGTCAGCGGCACGGCGCCGCCGTGGTCGCAGTAGTCGCGCGTGGGCAGGCCCATCAAGGCTTCGAGCGAGCTGCCGCCGTGCTCGAACTCGCGGCCGATGCGGTACGAGCTGCGGTGCATCAGCTCCACCGTGTTGCGCTTGCGGCGGGCCCAGTCGGCGTTCACCGGTTGCGTGCCGGCCATCGCGTGGAAGTACACCGTGTGCCCGCCGAGGCGGATCTCCACGGTGACGGGCGTGCCGCGCGCCTCGGCATCGGCGCGCAGGCGCGTGCCGAGGGCCCAGGCGGTGTCGTTGTCGAAGTGCGTGAACTGGAGGCGTTGCTCCTGCAGCGCGAGGCGTTCGAGGTCGCGGGTGATCGTCATCGGTCTGTTCCTCGTTCAGGCCTTCAGCGCGCGCAGCACGTCGTGGCAGGCGCCCATCGTGTGGTAGTCGGTCTTGCCGGCCGGGCTCTTCTCGTCGCTGTACTTGCGGTTGTCGGGCGTGAGGATGCGGTACCAGGCGCCGTGGTCGTGGTCGACGAAGTGCGCCCAGGCGTAGGCCCAGATGCGGTCGTAGGCTTCCCAGTACGTGGCATCGCCGGTGCGCACGGCCAGCAGCGCGGCGGCGGCGAAGCTTTCGGCCTGCACCCAGAAGTACTTGTCGGCGTCGCACACCTTGCCGCCCGGCTCGAAGCCGTAGACGAGGCCGCCGTTCGTGAGGTCCCAGCCGTGGCGCATCGCCGTGTCGAAGAAGTGGCGCGCGCGCGGCACGAGCCAGTCGGGGCGTTCAGCCTCGGGCAGGAAGGCCTCGAGCTGCAGCAGCAGCTTGGTCCACTCGGTGAGGTGGCCGGTCTGGAAGCCCCACGGGCGGAAGATGTTGGTCTTGTCGTGGCGGTTGTATTCCCAGTCGACCTGCCAGTCGGGGCCGTAGTGTTCCCACACGAGGCCGTCGGCCAGCGCGGCCTGGCGGCCGGTGACGTTCTGCGCGAGCAGCAGCGCGCGGTCGAGGTACTTGCGGTCGCCGGTGGCGTCGAACGCGGCGAGGTGGGCCTCGCACGCGTGCATGTTGGCGTTCTGGCCGCGGTACGGCAGCAGCTGCCAGTCGGGCGTGGCCTCGTCGGCGTAGAGGCCGTGGGCGGGTTCCCAGAAGCGCTGCTCCATCAGCCGCCACGTGGCGTCGAGGCCGGCGGCGGCTTCGGTCACGCCGGCCTTCAGCGCATGCGCATGGGCCAGCAGCACGAAGGCGAGGCCGTAGCAGTGGTTGGTGCCGTCCTGCACCGTGGCGACCCTGTCGTGCCAGTCGATCTGCCACGCGTAGCCGCCCTGCGGCTGCGCGTGCGCGGTCTGCAGGAAGGCCAGGCCGTGGCGCACGGCCTGCAGGTCCTCGGGCCGGCCGAAGCGGCGGTACGCGGTGGCGTGGTTGAAGACGAAGCGGGTGCTGCTGACGAGGTGGCGCGTGCGCCGGTCGTAGACGGTGCCGTCGTCCTTGAAGAAGTGGAAGAAACCGCCGCTCGGGTCGAGGGCGCGGCCATCGTAGAACGCCAGGGTGCGGCGGACATGGGCCAGCAGGAAGTCAGGGCTGCGGAAGTCGGGCATGGGTGGGCCACGTAGGGGAGGGAAGCTGCGTAGCATAGCGGCGGACGGCGTCGCGCGCCGGCCGGTCTCCCCCTTCCGGACAACGGTGGGTCGTCCCGAGCGAGGGGCGCAGGGCGGGGCGGCCGGAGCGACAGTGGAACCCCGGCCCCCGGTTTACAGTCGGACCCCGTCGGCCCCCACACACCAAGGACATCGCCCCATGACCACCACACAAGCCTTCTGGGACAAAGCCTCGGGCGTTTCCGCCTGCGAAGTCTCCTTCGCCGACCGGCAGACCCTGTCGTCCGACCTCGAACCCGAGGTGGGCGGCAAGGGCGGCCCCACGCCGCACGACCTGCTCGATGCCGCGCTGGCCGCCTGCACGACCCTGACGCTGCAGCTCTACATCGCCCGCAAGGGCATGGCGGTGCAGCAGCTGCGCGTGGAGGTGTCGCACGCGAAGAACGGCCACCAGAACGTGATGACCCGCTCGCTGCAGGTCACCGGCACGCTGACCGACGAGGAGCAGGCGAGCCTGCTGCGCATCGCCGAGGCGTGCCCGGTGCACAAGACGCTGACCGCGGGCTCGTCGATCGTGACGCTCACGCGGGTGACGGGCGCCGCCGGCTGACGGCGCCGCGGCGCTGGCGCGGGGTCAGCGCCAGCCGAACATCCACGCCAGCTTGTCGAGCAGCCCGCCGCCCACGTGGATGGGTGCGAGCGTGGGCAGCGTGCGGCGCGGCACCAGCTTCGAACGCGACCATCGGGCGACGGGACGCGGCGGCGGAGTGAACGGGGTCGGGACGGTGTTCTGGACGAGTTTCATGGCTGCTCGTTCGGGATGACGGCGAGTGACGACAGCATCGTGCGCCGCGCGGTGTGTCGCATCCACCGCACAGGGTGTTGACAACTACCTCCTCGGAACGGTGGGGCGCCGCGTGACACCCACCCGTCCGCCGAAAGAGGGGGGGCGGGCGAGATCGCAAGGGTGGTGCGTGCCGGGCGTGCACCGCGCACAGTGGTGTCACACCGCCGGAGCCCGCCCATGACCTCGACCCACCCGTTCGCCATCGACCGCGACCCCTCGTTCGCCACGCGGGCCGCGCTGCCGCTCGTGCCGGTGGCGTCCCCGTCCGTGCTGCTGCTCGACGAGGCGACCGACTGCGAGTTCATCGAGCTGCTGGGCCGCTTCCGCGACAGCGGCGGGCTCGCGAACCTCGCCGAGGTCGCCTCGATCGCGGCGACCCGCGGCCGCCCGGTGCCGACCTCGGCGTCGGTGGCCATGCGCTCGGTGCTCGCGTTCGTGTGGCAGGGCACGTGGTGGCTGCCGCTCTTCCAGTTCAACCTCAACGACATGACCGCGAAGCCCGGCATGGACGAGGTGCTCGTGGAACTGTCGAAGGTGTTCGACCGGGTCTCGCTGTCGCGCTGGTTCCTGCAGTCGAACTGCAGCCTGCGCGGACGCGCGCCCGTGCAGGTGATCGACGTGGCGCCGGACGAGGTGGTGGCCGCGGCCCGGCTCGACCGCTTCGTGGCGGCGGGTTGACATTGCGCCCGGGGACGCAAGAATCGCGAACCCGCCACGTTTCCGGAGCCATGATGAAGACGTTCCTCCTGCTGTCCGCCGCCGCCGTCGCAGCCTCGTCCGCCCTCGCGGCGCCGGTCACGTACACGCTCGACCCCACGCACACCTACCCGAGCTTCGAGGCCGACCACATGGGCATCTCGGTGTGGCGCGGCAAGTTCAACAAGACCACGGGCACGGCCGTGCTCGACAAGGCGGCCGGCACCGGCCAGGTGGAACTCACGGTCGACATCGACAGCATCGACTTCGGCCTCGACCTCATGAACGCCGAGGCGAAGAAGCCCACGCTGTTCGATGCCGCGAAGTACCCCACCGCCACCTACAAGGGCAAGCTCGACGGATTCGCCAACGGCGTCCCCACGCAGGTGGTGGGCGACCTCACGCTGCACGGCGTGACGAAGCCGGTGTCCCTCAGGATCAATTCGTTCAAGTGCCTTCCGCACCCGATGCTCAAGCGCGAGCTGTGCGGCGCCGACGTGGTGGGCACGTTCAACCGCGACGACTTCGGCATCGACGCCGGCAAGGCCTACGGTTTCCGCATGGACGTGACCCTGCGCATCCAGGTCGAGGCGATCGCTTCCGAGTGAGCCAAGCGGCCGGCTTTGTCAAGAGGAAAAGCCGGACATCCGGTGCGGCGAACGGAACAGGCTGTCCCCACGACCCGTGGACAGCCATGTGAACAACTCGTGGAAGAACCTCGGGAACCCGCGCCAGCATTGGGTTTCCCCTGGATTGCCACGAATTGAGGCACTTTCGTGACGGCAGGGAAAATCCGCTCCCCCGTGTCGCCGTTCACAGCACCCGGGCCGCCCCCGGCACCCGCAGCAGCAGCCCCGCCAGCAGGTAGCACAGCACGCACGCGATGCTGCCGGTGAGTGCGAACTTGAGCAGCGCGGGCCAGGGCAGGTCGCGCCCGGCGAGGGCTACCGCCACCAGCACCGGGGGATGGATCACGTAGATGACGAAGGCGCGCCGCGCGAGCGCCGCGCCGGTGGCTCCCGGCGGACGGGTGTGGCGCTGCGCGCGCACCAGCAGGGTGAGCAGGATGCCCCACGCCACGAACGGCTCCCAGAAGGCGTACACCATGGCGGCGGCGCTCCACCCGCCCATCGGGTCGCCGAGGGGCAGCGGGGCGAAGGCGAGCAGCAGCAACGGCAGGGTGCTCCACGACACGATGCGCCAGGTGCGGGCCGCGCGGTCCGGCACCGCGAGCCACCAACCCTGTTCGGCGGCCACCATGCCGGCGGCGAAGAGGATCACGTAGCTCGCGAAGTACCCGAACTGAAGGCCCCATACCGCCGCACCCACCGGCCACGCGAGGCGCAGCGCGAAGGCCAGCACGCCGCAGCCGAGCGCCGCTGCGAGCAGCACGGCGTTCGACGGGAAGGCGTGCGGGCGCGGCGGTGTCCGGCGCAGGGCGTGCCGCAGCGCGGCGATGGCGCTCATCGCGAGCAGCGCCGTGGCGAACCACAGCGGTCCGGGGTAGAACCTGCCGCTGCGCCACGCCCACAGCAGCGTGTCGATGAAGCCGGCACCCGCGGCCGTCCGGGCCAGCGCCACGGTGACGGGGCCGAGCACCCACCCGAACACCAGGAGCGGGATGCCCAGCCGGACGAGGCGGTCGCGCAGGAAGCCGGCGCTGCCCTTGCGCTCGAGCGCGGTCGGCACGTGGGCGCCCGCGATCAGGAAGAACATCCCCATGAACCACGCCTGGTTCACCGCGCAGAAGATGCCGAAGGCCTGCGACGTGGGCGAGCCGTCGCCCGTGAGTTCGCGCCAGAACCACCCACCGGGCCCGCCGTAGGTGATCGCCGTGTGGTGGAACACCACGAGCAGGGTGACCCACGCCTTCAGGCGGTCGATGCCGGGATGGCGGGTCACGGGTGGCCGATCGCTCATGGGGCGGGAGTATCGACGGGAATCCCGGCGTTCCGGGTTGTCCACAGCCGGGCGTTTTCCCTGTCCCCAGGGCCCGTGGACATCCATGTGAACAACTTGGTGACGGATTGCGAGACCCTCGATCGCCATTGGTGATTCATTGGATTGCCCCAATTTCGGGCAGTGGAAAACCCGAAACGCCCCGTCTTTCCCCAGGGCCCGTGGACATCCATGTTGACAACTTGGTGACGGATCGCGAGAGCCCCGATGCCTATTGGGAACGGGTTGGATTGCCCAAGGATGAGGCAGTGGTCCGGTCGGCCGGTCAGTCGGCGCGGGCGGTCGCGGTCAGCCCGGCGGCGGGGGAGGCGGACCGGCGTCCGAGGAGTTCCGGGCCGATGAGGTCCGCCACGTAGCGGGATCCCCGCCCGGTCAGGTGCGAGTGGTCCCAGTAGAGCGGCAGCCCGTCGTGCACCAGGCGGCAGCCGGTGGCGTCGCACAGGCGGTCGTTGACGTCGACGTAGGCGAAGGACCGTTTCGCGGCTTCCGCGTGCAGCAGCCTCTCCGTGGCGTCCTCCCGCTGGTGGACCTCCGCGGTGGACCAGGCGAGGTGGGTGCGGACGCCGAACGCGGCTTCCTTCGCGAGGTTGATGGGCACGTTGTCCCGCGCGCCGGGGGTGTCGCCCACGATCACGACCTGGGCGCCCCGGCCGGCGAAGCTGTCCAGCGTCTGCGCCAGCATCTGTTCGAAACCTTCGGGGTCGCGGCGGTGGTAGGCGCCCCAGGCGGCGTGCAGCACGATCAGGCTGGGCCGCAGGGACGCCACCAGTTCCGGAATGGCCCGCTGGGCCTTCTCGCACCGGGCCCGGCTCGGGAGGTAGTTGCCGGGGTAGTCGAGCAGTGGCGCGCAGGCGTCGGACACGGACAGCACGCCCGACAGCCCCTCGGCCCGGGCGAGGTGGGACACGCCGTCCGCCAGCGCGACGCCATGCGAATCGCCGAGCATCAGGATCGAGACGGGCGCGGCGGGCGCCCCCAGGCGGCACAACGTGCCGGCGCCCCCGCCGGGCGGCGGGGAGCGGGACAGGCAGTCCCGGAACGCGCCCGTGTCCTTGTACGCGTTCGACAGCGCGGCCACCGCGGGCGAGAAGCGGAACGGCAGCCCCTCGCCGGCGAACATCCAGGCGCCCATCGCGAGACACACCGAGGCCAGGCCGACCGCCGCCGGGCGCGCCCAGGGCGTGGTGGCGGTGGGCGCGGGCGTCGCGGGTGTCCCGGGCGAACGGCGGAACGGCGCCTCGATGTACTTCCAGGACAGGTAGCCGAGGCCGACCGACAGCGCGGCCACGGCCGGCACGTACCAGGGCTGGTCGTCGAAGTGGCCGGGCGCGAACATGTACCCGGTGAACACGATCAGCGGCCAGTGCCACAGGTAAATCGAATAGGAACATTTGCCGATCCGATCGACCGGGCGCCACGTCAGCAGCCGGTTCAGGGCGCCCGGCACCCCGCCGGCGTGGATCAGCAGCGCGGTGCCCAGGCACGGCAGCAGGGCGTTCGCGCCGGGGAAGGGCGTGCGCGGGGAGTAGAGCACCGCGCAGCCCAGCACCAGCAGCAGGCCGAGCGCGCCGAGCCCCTGGCCCACCCGGCGGTTCGCCGGCAGCGGCGGGAGGAAGACGAGCAGGCCCCCCACGATGAACTCCCACATGCGCGTGGGCAGCAGGTAGAACGAGACGATGGTGTGCGACCGCGCCACCAGCACGTGGGCCACGGCATAGGACAGCAGCCCGCACAGCAGGATCGCCCACGGGAGCAGCCGGCGGTGCCGCCGCAACACGATGAACAGCAGCGGGTACAGCATGTAGAACTGCCATTCGACCGCGAGCGACCACGTGTGCAGCAGCGGGTTGTACGCGAGGTCCTGCGAGAAGTAGTCGGTGGTCTTCCAGAACACGAAGTTCGACAGGAACAGCGGCGCCGACGCGAGGCTGGCCGCGATGCCCTTCACGTGCACGGGCAGCATCAGCAGCGCCGCCACGAGGGCGCACACCACGAGCGTCGCGAGGTAGGCCGGCAGGATGCGCCGGCCGCGGCTCGCGAAGAAGGAGCTCAGGCCGGCCAGGTCGAGCGTCTTCCCGGCGAGGATGCGTGTCATCAGGTAGCCGGAGAGCACGAAGAACACGTCGACGCCGATGAACCCGCCCGGCAGCAGCGACTGCTTCGCATGGAACAGCACGACGAGGGTGACCGCGAGGCAGCGGATGCCGTCGAGGTGGTCGATGTAGGTGCGCGGGGGAGCGTTCGGGGCCGTTGTCATGTGTCCTCCGTGGGAGCGGGTAGTGGGGTACTACGCAGGCACTGCAACGACGGGGGTGTCCCGAAGCACGGCGGAGCAAGCAACGATCGGGCCATTGCGGCGTGCACAATGGCGCCCGCCATGCGCTACGCCGTCTTCCTCCGCAACGTCAACCTCGGCCGCCCGAATGCACCCACGCGGGTGCAGTTCGAGCAGGCGTTCCTGGGTGCGGGCGCGCGCGAGGCGACGTCGTTCCTCACGAACGGCACCCTCGTCTACGAGCCGGGGGACGGGGTCGAGGCCCGGGCCGTGTTCGACGGCGCCTACCGCACGCTGCAGGCCGTGTGCGGGCTGAAGGAGCCGGCCTTCGTGCGCACGGTGGACTACCTCGCCGCGCTGGTGGCGCTGGACCCGTTCGCCGGCGTGGACCGCGCGAGCGTCTACGCGTTCTGCGTGTCCTTCCTGCTGGACGCCTCGGTGAAGCCGCCGGTGCTGCCCCTCGCGACCGCGCGCGGCGACATCGAGTTGATCCGGGTGACGCCCGGCGAGGTGCTGAGCGTGAGCCGGCAGGTGATGAAGGCGCCGGGCAGCCCGAACGCGTTCCTCGAGAAGCACCTCGGATCGCGCCTGTCCACGCGCGAATGGAACACCATCACCCGCCTCGTGAAGCGGTTCGGGTAGCCCCGGTTACGATGGCCGGTCGGAGGTGATTGCCCATGTGCCGGAACATCAAGACCCTGTTCAATTTCGAGCCGCCGGCCACCGAGGTGGAGATCCGCGATGCCTCGCTCCAGTTCGTGCGCAAGCTGAGCGGTTTCACCGTGCCCTCGAAGGCCAACGAGGCCGCGTTCGAGCAAGCGGTGGCCGACATCGCCGCGGTGGCGCGCACGCTGATCGATTCGATGGTGACCACGGCCGAGCCGAAGGACCGGGCGGTGGAAGCCGAGAAGGCGAAGGCCCGCTCGGCCGAACGCTTCGGCGCGCGGGCCTGAGTTCCCGTCAGTCGCGGTCGGGCGCGCCCAGCGGGAAGTACGGGCGGTACTTCCGCGCCTCGTCCACCGCGCGCGCGAACGACGGCCGCGCCAGCAGGCGCTGCCGGTAGGCCTTCACGTTCGGGCGGTCGTCCGGGATCGGGTGGGTCCAGTCGGCGTAGAACAGCGCCGGCGCCGCGGCGCAGTCGGCGAGGCCGAACGTGTCGCCCGCGGCCCATTCGCGGTTCGCCATCACGCCGTCGAGCCAGCGGTACGAGGTCTCGAGCATGGCCTTCGCCTCGTCGACGCCGTACGGGTCGCGCACAGCCTCGGGCCGGATCGCGTTGAACACCACCTTCTGCTGCGGCGTGGACACGTAGTTGTCGAAGAAGCGGTCCATCGTGCGCACCTCCAGCGCGGCGCCGGGCGCGTCGGGCACGAAGCGCACCGGCCCGCGGTGCGCTTGGTCGAGGTGTTCGATGATCAGGCTCGCCTCGAGGATGGTGCGCCCGCCGTCCACCATCACGGGGAAGCGTTTCATGGGCCACAGCGCGGCCAGCTCCTCGTTCGCCCTCGGGTCCTCGAGCGAACGGTAGTCGAAGGGGGTGCCGTTCTCGTAGAGCGCGATCAGCACCTTCTGGCAGTACGACGAGAAGGGGTGGGCGTAGAGCTTCGGGGGCATGGGCGGGCACCGGGGGTCGACGATCCCGCACTGTACCCCGGGGCCGGTTCAGAAGATGTGGTTCATGCCGAGCTGCAGGGCCCGGGCCGACTCACCGGCCGGCGGCGCGAAGTTCGACGACGAGAAGTTGTAGGTGCCGCCCCTGCCGTTGCGGATGTGCACGTAGGTGAGGTAGATCGCCGTGCGCTTCGACAGGTTGTGCACGTAGCCGGCGCCGTCCTGCGAGGGGTCGAAGTCGGTGGCGCCGCGGTCGTCGCGCCGCACGTGGGAATACTTCAGCGTGTGCACGCCGAACGCCCAGGTGACACCGAGCAGCCAGTCGTGCACGCGACGGTTCACCTCGGTGTTCGCGACCGTGGTGCCGAAGCGGTCGAAGTGCTGCGCGTGCACGACGCCGGTCAGCCGCAGGCCCTTGGCCACCTCCCACCCGGCGCCCGCGGACCACACGCTCAGGCGGTTGTCCGCCGCGGTGGTGGCCGGAGAGAGTCCCGCCGATCCGCCCAGCGGGTTCTTCGCCTCGGCCACCGCGAGGCTGAACTGCAGCGGCCCCTCGCGGTAGCCGGCGCCGAGGCCCGCGTAGCGCGCGCCGCTGCCTTCCGACGGCGCGGCCTGGGCATAGGCGTACAGGCCCTTCAGCACCGTGGGCGGAAGGTGGTACGCGACGATGTTGCTGGCGCGGCTCAGCGTCATCGGCGCGAGCGACGGCGTGTACCACGACTGGAAGTTCGTGGCGCTCGCGACCCCCACCGTGGCGAACGGGTCGAAGAGGTACACGGGGATGAACGTGGTCACGTAGTCGCGGCCCAGGCGCACTTCACCGTAGGGCGAATGCAGGCTCAGCGTCGAGCGCCGGTTCCACGCGAACCCGCCGGTGGTCGTCTGGCCGCGCGGCTGGTTCGTGGTGTTCGTCGCCGTGCCGGTGCCCGTGTTGAGGTTGATCTGCGATTCGATGTTGAAGCCCGCGCGCCAGCCGCCGCCCAGGTCCTCGTTTCCGGTGAAGCCGATGCGGCTCGCGTTCATGCCACCGTCCCGGATCTGCCACTGCCCGCCGCGGCTGCCCGCCTGCAGCCGCACGATGCTCGCGTCGGCGATGCCGTACAGCGTGAGCTGCGCGAGGGCGGGCGGGGCGGTCGACACGCACACGGCGAGGGCGCACGCCCTCCTCAGGGACATCGTCATGGGCGACTCCTTCGCAGGGTCAGTGGGAGGTTCAGATCACGCGCCGGGCCCTCATCGCGACGAGTTCCTCGGGCGTGTAGCCGAGCGCGGAGAGCACGCCGTCGGTGTGTTCGCCTGTCAGCGGCGCGGTGGAGCGGATGCGCTTCGCCTGCCCCTCGACGTTGATGGGCGAGCCGAGCAGGTGCGTGTCGCCGAAGCGCGGGTGGTGCACCGGCAGCGCCATGCCCAGGTGCCGCACCTGCGGGTCGGCGAAGACCTGGTCGATGGCGTAGATGGGGCCGATGGGGATGCCGGCGGCGTTGAGGGCCTCGACCCAGTGGGCCGAGTCGTGCCGCACGAGTTCCTCGGCGATGGCCGCGTGCAGGCGGGCGCGGTCCTTCGCGCGGCCGCGCTGCGTCTGCCACTGCGGGTCGGCCGCCCAGTTGGCGCGGCCCGTGACCTCGCACAGGTGCTTCCACTGCGCCGACGACGATGCTCCGAGCGCCACGTGGCCGTCGCGCGTGGCGAACACGCCGGTGGGCACGGCCGTGGGGTGCGCGTTGCCCACCGCGCGCGGCACCACCTGGTCCACGAGGAAGCGCGTGGCCTGGAAGTCGAGCATGAAGATCTGGCTCTCGAGCAGCGAGGTGTGCACCCAGGCGCCTTCGCCGGTGCGCTCGCGCGCGAACAGCGCCATCATGATCGCGAGGGCCAGCGTGTTGCCGGCCGTGACGTCGGCCACCGCGATGCCGGTGCGCAACGGCGGCGTGCCGGGTTCGCCCGTGACCGACATCGTGCCGCTCATGCCCTGGGCGATCTGGTCGACGCCGGGACGGTCGGCGTAAGGGCCGGTCTGGCCGAAACCGCTGATGCTGCCGTACACGATCCGCGGGTTCACCGCGCGCACGTCCTCGTACGACACCTTCAGGCGATGCTTGACCTTCACGCGCATGTTCTCCACCACCACGTCGGCCTCGCGGGCCAGCGCGAGGAACGCGGCGTGGCCTTCGGGCGACTTCAGGTCGAGCGTGACGACACGCTTGTTGCGGTGCAGGTTCTGGTAGTCGGAGCCGTCGCGGCGGCCGATCACTTCCTCGCTGCCGTCGTCGGGCGCCTGCACGCGGATCACGTTCGCGCCCCAGTCGGCGAGGTGGCGCACGCAGGTGGGGCCGGCGCGGGCGAGGGTCAGGTCGATCACGATCAGGCCCGCGAGGGGCAGGGTGCGGGTGTCGGCGGCGTCGGGCGCGGCGAGGCGCTCGCGCGCCGTCGAATCGGTTCGGGTGCTCATCGGTCGGGGTGTCCGTTCACTCGCAGTGGGGGAGGGCGATGGCGTCGATGCGGGCCAGCACGTCGGGCGTGAGCTTCGGCACCACGTCGAGCGACTTCAGGTTCGACTGCAGCTGCGCCACGCTGGACGCGCCGGTGATCACGGTGCTCACGCGCGGGTTGCGCGCCACCCAGGCGATCGCGAGCTGGGCCATGCCGCAGCCCAGTTCCGCGGCGATGTCGGACAGGCGCGCCACCGCTTCGTTGCGGCGCGCATCGGTGAGGTGGTCGCGCAGGAACGCCATCTCGCCGCGCGCGCCGCGGCTGTCGTCGGGCACGCCGTCGCGGTACTTGCCGGTCAGCAGCCCGCTCGCGAGCGGGCTCCACGTGGTGAGGCCGAGGCCGACGTCGTCGTAGAGGCGGCGGTACTGGTCCTCCACGCGGCGGCGGTGGAACAGGTGGTACTGCGGCTGCTCCATCACCGGCTTGCGCAGGTGGTGCCGCTCGGCGATCTCCCAGGCCGCGCGGATGTCGCCGGAACTCCATTCGCTGGTGCCCCAGTAGAGCGCCTTGCCCCGGTCGATCAGGTCGCTCATGGCCCACACGGTTTCCTCGATGGGCGTGTGCGGGTCGGGGCGGTGGCAGAAGACGAGGTCGACGAAGTCGAGCTGCAGGCGGCGCAGCGACCCGTCGATGGCGTCGAGCAGGTACTTGCGGTTGAGCGTGTTCTTCCGGTTCGGCGCCACCTTCTCCTTGCGCGCGAGACCGAGGTAGAACTTGGTGGACACGACGTAGTTCAGGCGAGGCCACTTCAGGGCCTTCAACGCCTGGCCCATCACTTCCTCGCTGCGGCCGTCGGCGTAGGCCTCGGCGTTGTCGAAGAAGTTGATGCCGCCGTCGTGCGCGGCGGCCATCAGCTCGACCGCGGCGGACACGTCCACCTGGTTGGCGTACGTGACCCAGGAGCCGAGCGACAGTTCGCTCACTTGCAGGCCGCTGCGGCCGAGGTGTCGGTAGTTCATGCGAGGGGATCCCGGTGAGATGAGGGTCAGCGACCGGTGAAGCGCGGCGTGCGCTTTTCCATGAAGGCGCGCCGGCCCTCGACGGTGTCGTCGCTGTTCGCGCAGGCGCGCGCGGCGTCGGCGATGGCGCCCAGGTCGCGGTCGCCCGCGTCCTTCAGTGCCTCGCGGATCGTCAGCCGCGCGGCGGTCACCGACAGCGGGGCGTTGGCGGCGATCTGTCGCGCGACCTCGCGGGTGGCCGCGTCGAGTTCGTCAGCGGGCAGGGTTCGGTTCACCAGGCCGATGCGGAGGGCCTCGTCGCTGTCGATGCGCATCGCCGAGTACATCAGCAGCCGTGCCCAAGACGGGCCCACGGCCTGCATCAGCAGGCGCATGCCGTCGAAGGGGTAGGCGATGTTGAGCTTCGCGGCGGGAATGCCGAACTGGCTGCCGTGGGCGGCGAGGCGGATGTCGGTGGCGAGCGCGAGGCCCAGGCCGCCGCCGATGCAGTACCCGCGGATCGACGAGATCGTGGGCCGAGGGAAGCCCGACAGCAGCCTGCGCCACGCGCCCGCGCGGCGCTCCATCTCGGCGCGTGCTTCCGGGGTGCGGTGCGTCTCCTCGAACTGGCTGATGTCGCCACCCGACACGAAGGCCTTGCCGCCTTCGCCGGTGAGCACCAGCACGCGCACCGCGTCGTCGTCGCGGGCGGCCTGCAGCGCGAAGCCGAAGCCCTCCCACATCTCGACCGACATCGCGTTGTGCTTTTCGGGATGGTTGAAGCGGATGGTGGCGATGCCGCCCTCGCGGTCCAGCAGGATGCGGCCGTCCGCGTAGGTGTCGGAAGAGGAGGTCGATGTCATGGGTTCGCGGTTCCCGGCGTCTTCGATGAAACGTATCATTCGATAAGTCTATGAATGGGCTTTTAGGGTTAACACCGCGTCCCGTGTGAATCCCCGGAGATCGTGCGTGGCGCCTTGTGTTCTGCAGGTCGATCGATGGGACGGCCTGATTTCTCAAACCGGAGGTGCGGCGACCGGCGCACCGGACCATGACCACCGACCAGAAACCCTCCAACCGATTCGGTCTTTCCGACACACCGCTCGACGCCTCGAGCGGCATCGCGCTGAACGTGCAGCTGGCCGACCTGTTCCGCTACCACGTGCTGTCGGGCCAGTGGCCGGCGGGCCACCGCCTGGACAACTTCGAGGTGCTCGCGGCGCGCTACCGCGTCGCCCGCATCACGGTGCGCCAGGCCGTGGCGCGGCTCGTGGCCGAAGGCCTGCTCAGCGCGCAGCGCGGCCGCGGCACCGTGGTGCTGCCGCACGCGGGGCCCGCGGCGCTGGCGGCGCCACGCGTGGGCGGCACGTGGACCGACGAGGCGCGGATCCGGCTCGTGCACCGGCAACGCGTGAAGACGCTGCCCGACGAGTTCCGCGGTGACTTCGGCGTGTTCGATTCGTACGTCGAGATCGCGAAGCTGCACGTGGTGCGCGAAGCGCCGTTCGCGATGGTGCGCCTGTTCGTCGCCGCCGACATCTACCGCCACTTCCCGCGCCGCGCCGCCGAAACCTCGAAGCTGCTGCGCCTGATGTTCGTGCACGGCGGCGACTCGGTCGGCCAGCTGCGCCAGCGCCTGACGGTGGAACCCGCCGACCTCGTGCAGGCGCAGCACCTGCAGTGCGCCGTCGGTTCCCCCGTCGCGCGCATCCTGCGGCAGCTGCACGGCCCCGACCGCCGCGTCGCCTACAGCGCGCTGTCGTGGTACCGCGGGGAGTCGTTCGAGATGGACATCACGCTGCCGCGCGACCTCGTGGAGGACAGCTCGCCGGCGCTGATCGCGCCGAGGGCGAGGTGATTTCTTCCCGAAGGCCGGCTCCGCCCTCCCGGGCGAAGCCGGCGGGACGCATCAGCGCGCGTGCACCGATCGCACGGCGTTCAGACCATCCGAGCGGATCACCTCGAAGCCGCCACCCGCGGGGAGGTCGGCGGAGGGCAGGGTGGCCGAGCCGCCGCGAAGGTCCTGCGCGAGCGTGCGGCGTTCGCCGCCGGCGCCCACCCACGTGACCGTGAGGAACGCGTGGCGGGTGGCGTCCCACGTCAGTCGCAGCGTGCCGGCGGTCTCCTGCACCTCCGTGGCGACGGTGGCGCCCGACTGGAGCCGCTGCGCCAGGGCCTGCGTGTTCAGCAGCACCTTGCTGTCGCGCAGCACCTCGATGCCCTGCACGGCGCCCGGGTTCGGCACGGTGAAGCCGAAGTGTTCGGTGCTCGCGTCGTGGTCCAGCGTGCGCGGCGAGAACGGGTACGTCACGGTGCCGTTGGCGGCGGTGATGCGAAGGGTGTAGTCACCCGACGCCGGCACGTTCGCCTTGCCCGACAGCGACTTCACCGGGTTCAGTTCGGCGGTGCCGTCGGCGCGGATCTCGCCGCTGATCAGCAGCAGCTCCTGCACCGCGGACGTGGTGGCCCGGTCGCTCCCCGCGGCCAGCACCTGCTTGTCGGTGGGCGTCAGGTAGGTCTGCATCTGGCGGTAGTTGTAGTCGGAGAACACCTGGCCACCGCAGTAGCTCATGATGTCGTGCCGGTCGGTGGGCCGCGGATCGTAGAAGGTGTTCGTGTCGCTCAGGTAGGGCCACACGTAGCGGCCCGGCTTGCCCAGGTTGGCGTCCGGGTACGGGTAGTTGGGGTCGGGGCTGCCGGCGCCGCCACACGCGGCGTGCGGCAGCGAGAAGTTGTGGCCCAGCTCGTGCGCCACCACGTCGCGCACCGAGGTGGGCGCGCTCGGCATGTCGAAGCCCACGCCCGCGCTGCCGCGCAGGTAGGCGAGGCCGGCCAGGCCCCACGTGCGCTTGGGGATGAAGCCGAAGTAGTGGTCGTGGTCGCCCGCGCCTTCGAGGGTGTGCAGGTCGGCCAGTTCGCCGAGGATCTTGCCGAAGGCGTCGCTCCAGCCGGCGTCCGTCGTCGGCAGCGTGGTCACCCGGCCCGACGTGTAGACGGCGTGGTTGCGCACCGTCACGCTCGCCACGGGGAACAGCGCCTGGATGTGCGGCCCCTGGTTGGCGGGCACCTGGCCCGCGGTGCCGGCGATGCGCACGGAGATCGGCACCAGCGTCATCGGCACGCCGCCGCCCACCCGGGGGTTGAGGACCGTGGGCGTGGTGTTGCCCACGTTCACCGTGAGGCGCAGGCCCGGCTTGACGAACTCGGCCGGCACCGTGGCGGTGTACGAATCCGTGTAGCTGGGCACGGCCGGAATGGCGGCGGGCAGGTCACCCGTGGGCAGGGTCAGCACGACGTCGCGCGTGGCGCCGCCGTTGGCATTGCTCACGCGCAGGACACCCGTGGGCTTGGTGGCCTTCGGGTTGCTGTTGGTGATGTTGACCTTGACGAGCGCGGCCTTGTTGGCCACGAGCACCAGCGCGCTGTCGTTGCTGTTGAACAGCAGGGACTGGGCGATCTGGATGCTGGCCACCGGGGACGGGCCCGTGGTGGGCGGGGTGACCACCGGCGCCGTGACCTTGAACGACGACGCGGCGTCGTTGAAGCCGAGGGGCACCAGGTTGGCGTTGTCGGCCGACAGCGTGGTCGACCCGCCGCCGTGGTTGATGTGCTGGAACAGCTGCACCTTGTACCCGGCCTGCACCTTGACCGAGGAGATGCGGTCGTTCCACGCCGAGCCCACCCACGCCGAGTCGGCCCCGGAGCAGTAGCTGGCACCCTGGTAGTTGACGTGCTCGAAGAAGCAGACCGGACCGCCGGCGGCCGTGGCTTCCGCGACCTCCGCCGCGTCCGATGCGCTCGCGTCGGTTTCGGTGGCCATGCTGCCGTTGCTGCTGCCGCCGCCTCCGCCGCCGCAGGCGGCGAGCAGTGCCAGGGTCGCCAGGGCCGTGGCCGTGCGGGGCGTGGGGCGGATGGGCGCGGAACGTTGCTTGTCGTTGTTCACCGGGGTGTCCTCTCTTGTTGGAATGAGCGCGCGGTCAGGGGGCGATCGCGGCCGCGGCATCTTCGGCCACGCATGGCGAATCCCCGCGTAACGCGGTACCTCAGTTCTGTAAGAGATTGCTCGGGTCGGAACCGGTCCGTTCCGGGTCGCGCGGGACGCGGGCGTGGCCAATGCGCGCTCGCGTGTGGTATCGGTTCCATCGATGGCGCGCCGCTTTGGAGGCGGTCGGGCAAGGCCCGCGGCGCGGGGCTGCAACGGCAGGATACCCAGCCCCGGGACGGCACACCTCGAAACACAACTCTCCGCCTTCAAAACGCGTGCCGTTCGTCAACGTCGCGTTGTGGCTGGCTCGGCGGTCGCTCCCGCGACCGCTGCGGCTCAGGGCAGGTTCTCGCGGAAGATCACCTGGCTCCGCACATGCTCCACGCCGCTCAGCACATCGCGCCGGTCGCGCAGGTTCGAGAAGATGCGCACGCAGTTCGCCACCGCGCCCTGCGGGTTCTGCGTGATGACCGCGTCCATCGTGCCGGCGATCAGCAGCGCGCGGGTGTCGGGCGTGAGGCCGTGGCCGATGAACACGGGCCTGCAGGCCGGGGAGAGTTCGTGGATGGCGCGGCCGATGCCTTCGGCGCCGCCGCCGATGTTGTAGATGCCGGCCAGGTCGCCGTGCTGCTGGAAGAGGGCGCGGGCCTGTTCGTAGTTGCGCTCGGCGTCGTCGCGGCCCTCGCGCAGGCCCACCACGCGCACGTCGGGGTACTGTTCCTCGAAGAGGTGCAGGAAACCCGCCTCGCGTTCCTCGTGGGCGCGGTAGCTGAGCGAGCCCGCGATCATCGCGACCTTCGCGCCGCGCGTGGCGGCCGGGCCGATGAAGCGGGCGATGAGGTACGCGGCGGTGCGGCCCGCGGCGCGGTTGTCGAGGCCCACGTAGGCGGCGCGGCGCGAGTTCGACAGGTCGGAGATCAGCGTGACGGTGGGCACGCCGCGTTCGGCGAGTTCCGCCACGGCCTCGCGCACCAGCGGGTGCTCGAGCGCCATGAAGGCCACGCCGTCGGACCGGCGGCCTTCCTTCAGCAGGTGCTGCGCGAGCGCCTCGGGGTTGAAGGCCTCGATGAACACGGCCTGGCAGCGCACGTTGAAGGGCACCCACTGTTCGTGCGCGTAGCCGATGAGGTCGCCCAGCATGCGCAGGAAGCGGTTGCTGCCGGCGGGAATCAGGAAAGCGATGCGCAGCGGCTTGGTCGCGGTGGACTCCGATCCCTGCGCCTGCGACACGTAGCCGAGGGCGGTGGCGGCCTGCATGACCCGCTGCACCGTGGTCGGGCGCACGCCGCCGCGGCCGTGCAGCACGCGGTCCACGGTGGCGAGGGACACCTGGGCGCGCTCGGCGACGTCTTCAATGCGTGGAAACACCTCAGATCACCTCATCCATTTGATTTGACGCGTTGCTACCTGACTCTTACTCTACATGTTCTCCCAGGGGAGCGGGTGAATGGACCCCCTGGAAAACCCTCAGAAACCCTCAACGGAGCCGAGAGTCATGACCCCCACCTCCTTCCTGTCGAACCGCCGCACCGTGCTGCGTGGCCTCGGCGCTCTCCCGGTCGCTTCGGTCGCCGGCCTGCCGGGCATCGCCCGTGCCGCCGAGTTCTCGCTGAAGTACGGCAACAACCTGCCGGTCACGCACCCGCTGAACATCCGCGCGCAAGAGGCGGCCGACCGCATCGCGAAGGAAACCAAGGGCCGGGTCGAGATCAAGATCTTCCCGAACAACCAGCTGGGTGGCGACACCGACATGCTGGCCCAGGTGCGCTCGGGCGGCATCGACTTCTTCACGCCGTCGGCGCTCGTCATCGCGACGCTGGTGCCGGTGGCCGCCATCAACGCCGTGGGCTTCGCGTTCTCGGACCGCAACCAGGTGTGGAACGCGATGGACGGCAAGATCGGCGCCCACGTGCGCGCGGCCATCGGCAAGATGCGCCTGCACGCGTTCGAGAAGATGTGGGACAACGGCTTCCGCCAGATCACGAGCAGCAAGGGTCCGGTCACGAGCGCGAAGGACATGGACGGCCTGAAGATCCGCGTGCCGGTGAGCCCGCTGTCGGTCAGCATGTTCAAGGCGCTGGGCGCGGCGCCCGCGAGCCTGCAGTTCAGCGAGGTGTACTCGGCGCTGCAGACGAAGATCGTCGACGCGCAGGAGAACCCGCTGCCCATCATCCAGGTGGCCAAGCTGTACGAGGTGCAGAAGAACTGCTCGCTGTCGAACCACATCTGGGACGGCTACTGGTTCATCGCCAACGGCCGCATGTGGGAGAGCCTGCCGGCCGACCTGAAGACCATCGTGTCCACCGCGCTCAACGACGCGGGCCTGCAGCAGCGCGAGGACATCCGCAAGCTCAACGACACCGTGCAGGCCGACCTCGCGACCAAGGGCCTGGCCTTCAACGCGTCGTCGCCCGACACCTTCCGCGCGAAGCTGCGCGAGGCGGGCTTCTACAGCGAGTGGAAGGGCCGCTTCGGCAACGAAGCCTGGGGCCTGCTCGAGCAGTCCGTCGGCAAGCTGGCCTGACGGGGCGGGATCGTCTCCATGTCGGTTTCCCTCTCGCACGACACCCCGACCCGCGCGGCCGTGTCGACCCCGGTCGGCCAGTGGGCCGGCCGCATCGACCACGGCCTCGGCTCGCTCGTCGAATGGACCGCCGCCGCGCTGGTGCTGGTCGAGATCGCGGTGCTCTTCGCCGGCGTCGTGGCCCGCTACGTCTTCCACCAGCCGCTGGTCTGGTCCGACGAACTGGCCTCGATGCTGTTCCTGTGGATGTCGATGCTGGGGGCGGTCGTCGCGCTGCGCCGCGGCGAACACATGCGCATGACCGGCATGGTCAGCCGCGTGTCGCCCGGCACGCGCGCGCTGCTGGAGACACTCGCGCTCACCGTGCCGCTCGCGTTCCTCGCGCTCGTGATGTGGCCGGCGTTCGAGTACGCCTACGAGGAGATGCCCGTCGTCAGTCCGGCGATGGAGATGAGCAATGCCTGGCGCGCGAGCGCCATCCCCGTGGGCCTCGCGTTGATGGCGGTGATGGCCGTGCTGCGCCTCGTGCGGCTGCACGAGCCGCGCCGCATCGCGGTGGCGCTGGCCGCCACCGCGGCGGTGGTGCTGCTGTTCTGGCTCGCGTCGCCGCTGTTCGCGCCGCTCGGCAAGTTCAACCTCGTGATCTTCTTCGTCGTGATCGTCGCGGCCTGCGTGTTCGGCGGCGTGCCCATCGCGTTCTCGTTCGCGCTGGCCACGTTCGCGTACCTCGCGCTCACCACCCGCACGCCGATGCTCGTGATGGTGGGCCGGCTCGACGAAGGCATGTCGCACCTGATCCTGCTCGCGGTGCCGCTGTTCATCTTCCTCGGCGCGCTGATCGAGATGACGGGCATGGCGCGCGCGATGATCCAGTTCCTCGCGAGCCTGCTGGGCCACGTGCGCGGCGGCCTGTCGTACGTGCTGATCGGCGCGATGTACCTGGTGTCGGGCATCTCCGGCTCGAAGATCGCCGACATGGCGGCCATCGCGCCGGTGCTGTTCCCCGAGATGAAGGCGCGCGGCGCGAAGCCGGGCGACCTGGTGGCGCTGCTGTCGGCCACCGGCGCGCAGACCGAGACGATTCCGCCGTCCATCGTGCTGATCACCATCGGTTCGGTGACGGGCGTGTCCATCGCGGCGCTGTTCACCGGCGGGCTGCTGCCGGCCGTGGCGGTGGGCATCTGCCTGTGCGCCGTGGTGTGGTGGCGCTACCGCCACGAGGACCTGTCGGGCGTGCGCCGCGCGAGCCGCGGCGAGATCGGCCGCTACCTGCTCGTGGCGCTGCCGGCCATCGCGCTGCCGTTCGTGATCCGCGCCGCGGTGGTGGAGGGCATCGCCACCGCCACCGAGGTCTCCACCATCGGCATCGTGTACTCGGTGCTGGTGGGCATCTTCATCCACCGCCAGTTCGACCTCAAGCGCATCAAGCCGATGCTGATCGAGACCGCGTCGCTCACCGGCGCCATCATCTTCATCGTGGGCTGCGCCACGGCGATGGCCTGGGGCCTCACGCAGTCGGGTTTCTCGCACGACCTCGCCGAGGCGATGAAGGCGATGCCCGGTGGCGCCGTCGGCTTCATGGCGATCTCGATCGTGGCGTTCGTGGTGCTGGGCAGCGTGCTCGAGGGCATCCCCGCGATCGTGCTGTTCGGCCCGCTGCTGTTCCCGATCGCCCGCGCCGTGGGCATCCACGAGGTGCACTACGCGATGGTCGTGATCTTCGCGATGGGCATCGGCCTGTTCGCCCCGCCGTTCGGCGTCGGCTACTACGGCGCCTGCGCCATCTCGAAGGTGAACCCGGACGACGGCCTGCCGCACATCGGTGGCTACATGTTCGCGCTGTTCGTGGGCCTCGTGATCGTCGCGGCGATCCCCTGGATCTCGATCGGCTTCCTGAAGTGAAACCCGGGGCCGGCGCTTCGCCATGCCGGCCCGTTACCCCCCAACCGCGAAAGATCGACATGAGCAGATTCTTCGGCGAGATCCGCCAGGTGGCCTACCTGGTGCCCGACATCGAGGCCGCGATGGACTACTGGTCCTCCGTGCTGGGCGTCGGCCCCTGGTTCTACAACCCCAAGGTGCCCATCAAGAACTTCACCTACCGCGGCGAGCGGCACGAGCCGCACAATTCGGTAGCGCTGGCCAACGCCGGCGGCCTGCAGATCGAACTGCTGCAGACCCGCAACGACGTGCCGTCGATGTACCGCGACTTCCTGCGCGCGGGCCACACCGGCGTGCAGCACGTGGCGTACTGGACCGAACGTTTCGACGAGGACCTCGCGCGCGCCGAGGCCGAGGGCTTCACCGTCTGCATGGGCGGCGAGGTGGGCGAGAACGGCCGCTTCGTCTACTTCGACGAACGCCCGCACCCCGGCTCCGGCCCCGGCACCACGATCGAGCTGTCGGAAGTGGCGGGCCCGAAGGGCAAGCTCTTCCGCCTGATCCGCGAGGCCGCCGTCGACTGGGACGGCCGCGACCCGGTGCGCCCGTTCCCCGACCTGTCGACGCTGTGACCATGGCCGACGATCGTTTCACCGCGACCTACCTGATCGAGACCCCGCTCGACCCGGCGGCGGTGGCCGAGGTGCTCGCGGGCGAGCAGTCCTCCGGCACCTTCACCCGCGTGGCGGGCGAGACCGACGAGCTGCGCGAACGCGCGCGGGCGCAAGTCGAATCGGTCGAGCTGCTCGACGTGGTCGAGCAACCCTCGCTGCCGAACGGGTGGATGTCGCGCAAGGGCATGTTCGACGGCGCGCGCCGCTGGCAGCGCGCGCGGCTTCGCGTCAGCTTCCCGGTCGCCAACGTGCGCGCGAACCTGCCCACGCTGGCCGCCACCGTGTCGGGCAACCTGTTCGACCTGGGCGAGGTGACGGGGCTGCGTCTCGAACGCCTGGACCTGCCCGCGTCGTACCGCGTGCAGTTCGACCTGCCGAAGCAGGGCATCCGCGGCACCCGCGCGCTCACGGGCGTGTCGGGACGGCCGCTGATCGGCACCATCGTCAAGCCGAACGTGGGCCTGACGGCCGAGGCGACCGGCGAACTCGTCGGGCAGCTGTGCGCGGCGGGGGTCGACTTCATCAAGGACGACGAATGCAGCGGCGACCCGGCGCACGCCCCGCTGCACGACCGCATCCGTGCCGTGATGCGCCGCGTGCGCGACCACGAGCAGCGCACCGGCAAACACGTGATGGTGGCCTTCCACATCAGCGACGAGGTCGACGCGATGCGTCGCCATGCCGACCTCGTCGAGCAGGAGGGCGGCAGCTGCGTGATGGCGAGCCTGAACTGGTGCGGCTACTCGGCGCTGCAGACGCTGCGCCGGCACACGGGCCTCGCGATCCACGGCCACCGCAACGGCTACGGCGCGCTGTCGCGCCACCCGCTGCTGGGCTTCTCGTTCCAGGCATACCAGACGCTGTGGCGCCTGTCGGGCGTGGACCACATGCACGTGCACGGCCTGCAGGGCAAGTTCTCGCAGACCGACGAAGAGGTGATCGAGAGCGCGCACGACACGCTGTCGCCGCTGGCGCCAGGCCTCGACGACGCGGTGATGCCCGCGTTCTCCAACGGCCAGTGGGCCGGCACCGTGCCCGCCACCTGGGACGCGATCCAGACGAACGACCTGATGTTCATGGCCGGCGGCGGGATCCTCGCGCACCCGGGCGGCGCGGCCGCGGGGGTCGCGAGCCTGCAGCAGGCTTGGGACGCGGTGCAGCGGGGCGAGACCCTCGACCACCGCGCGGCGCGTTCGCCCGAGCTGCGTCAGGCGCTCGACTTCTTCGGAAGGAAGTCCGCGTGAGTTCGCCCCTGCGCTACGGCTGGTACGGCGACGACTTCACCGGCGCGAGCGACACGCTCTCGGTGCTCGCGCAGGCGGGCCTCGCGGCCATGCTGTTCATGGACGTCCCCGACGAACACCGGCTCGCCGCGGCGGCGCGGGTGCTCGGCCGGCCGCTGGACGCGGTGGGCATCGCGGGCGCGGCGCGGTCGATGTCGCCCGAGGCGATGGCGACCGAACTCGAGCCGGTGGGCGCCTTCTTCGCGCGCCTCGCGCCGCGGGTGCTGCACTACAAGGTGTGTTCCACGTTCGACAGCGCCCCGCACGTCGGCAGCATCGGGCAGGCGGTGCGGACACTGGGTCCGCACGTCGAACATCCCGTCGCGCTGGTCGTGGGCGGGCAGCCGAGCCTCGGCCGCCACTGTGTCTTCAGCAACCTCTTCGCGGCGGCGCGTCAGGGCGGCTCGGTCGAACGGCTGGACCGCCACCGGACGATGCGGGTGCACCCGGTCACGCCGATGCGCGAGGCCGACCTGCGGTTGCACCTCGCGCAGCAGGACCTGGCGCCCGTCGCGGGGCTGCACTACACGCTGTATGACGACGAGGCCGTGCTGCATGCGCGGTTCCGTGCGCTCGCCGAGCAGGGCGCGCCAGCGGTGCTGCTCGACGTGGCCGAGGCCGCGCACCTGCGCGTGGTGGGCGGGCTCCTGTGGCAGGAGGCGTTGCAGCGTCGCGTGCTCGCCGTCGGCCCGAGCAGCGTCGCGCAGGCGCTGCTGCGGCACTGGGACGTGGCCGCCGCGCCGGCCCAGGAGCCGCCGCGCGACGTGGATCCCGGCGCCGTGCTGGTGGTCGCGGGCAGCCTGTCGCCCGTCACCGCGCGGCAGATTCGGGCCGCGGAAGCGTTTCACCGCATCGCGCTCGTGCCGGACGATCTGATCGACACGCAGCGCGGCCTGGCGGCCCGGCAGCGGGTCGCGGCGTCGCTCGCGCAGGGCCGCGCCACGCTCGTCACCACGGCGCCGGATTCGCCCGCCGATGCGGACACCCGCCGCGCCGGCGAGGTGGCGGCGGCCACCGCGCGGTTCGTGCGGCAGCTGCTCGTCGAGCAGGCGGGGCGTGGACGACCCGTGCGCCGCCTCGGCCTCGCGGGGGGCGACACCTCGAGCCTCGTCACCCAGGGGCTCGGGCTGTGGGGCCTCTCGTACCTCGGCGCGCTGGGCCCGGGCGTCGCCATCAGCCGCACCCATGCGGACGAGCGGGCGCTGGACGGCGTGACGCTGATGCTCAAGGGTGGGCAGATGGGGCCGGAGGACGTGTTCGCGCGGTTCGCGGGCGCGGTCTCGTAGCACCAGCAATTCGTCATCCCGGCGAACGCCGGGACCCACCGGGGCCGACGCGCGCTGAAGGACCCTGGGCCCCGGCGTCCGCCGGGGTGACGGGGGCGCGTTCGTCCAGTGCAGAATCCCCCCATGATCTCCGACGACGAACTCGACTCCGCCGTGACCGCCGGCGTGCTGGACGCCACCACGGCGTCCGCCCTGCGCGCCCACGTGGCCGCGCTGCACCGCGCCCCCGGCGCCGACGAGGAGCACTTCCGGCTGGTGACCGGCTTCAACGACGTCTTCGTCGTGATCGCGAGCCTGCTGCTGCTGGTGTCCGTCGGCTGGATCGGCGGGGTGCTCGCGGCCTGGGCCGGTGGCGTGGCGGTGTGCGCCGCGTCGTGGGTGCTGGCCGAGTTCTTCGTGCGCCGCCGGCGCATGGCCCTGCCGGCCATCGTGCTGCTGGGCACGTTCGTCGGGGCGGCGTTCTACGCGGTCCACGCCGTCGCCGGGGCCGCGGTGGCCACCGCGGTGGCCGTGGCCGGCGCGTGGGCGCACTGGCGCCGGTTCCAGGTGCCGATCACGGTGGCGGCGGGCGCGGGCGTGCTGGTGTTCGGGCTGGTGGCGGCGCTCGTCGAGGCGGTGCCGGCGGTGGGCCGTTGGCTGTTGCCGATCATCTTCCTGGCGGGGGTCGCGGTGTTCGTGCTGGCGGTGCGCTGGGATGCGTCCGACCCCGCGCGCACCACCCGCCGCGCCGACGTGGCCTTCTGGCTCCACCTGCTGGCCGCGCCGCTGCTCGTGCACCCGGTGTTCGGCCTCGTCGGCGTCTCGTCGGGCGAGTCCGGACCCACGCAGGCCGTCGTGGCGGCGGTGCTGTACCTCGTCATCGGGGCGGTGTCGCTCGCGCTCGACCGGCGCGCGCTGATGGTGTCCGCGCTCGGCTACGTGCTGTACGCGTTTTCTTCGCTGCTGCAGCAGAGCGGGTTCGTGAGCCTCGGCTTCGCGCTCACGGCGCTCGCCATCGGATCGGGCCTGCTGCTGCTGTCGGCCTTCTGGCAGAAGGCGAGGGCGGTCACGGTGGCGCGCCTGCCCGACGGGCTGCGCATGCGCCTGGCGCCCACCCGGACCCTCTGAGGCGGCTCAGGCGCTCGAACCCGGCGGCCGGAACCGCGGGCTCTGGCGGCGGGGGAACACCGCCACGTCCGCGTTGCTGAAGAAGTACGCGGGCGATGCGCCGTAGGTCTGTGTCCACACCTTGCTGAAGTGCGCCGAGTCGGCGAAGCCGGCGCCCACGGCGATCTGGGTGAGCGTGAGGCCCGAGCCCATCATGCCGAGCGCGTTCTTGATCTTCAGCCACTGCACGTACTGGCGCAGCGACAGGCCCAGCTCCTGCGCGAAGAGTTTCGACAGGCGGGGCGGCGACACGTCGCACAGGGTCGAGAGGGCCGTGACCGACAGCGAGGCGTCGCGCGCGAGCGTGTTCTTCGCCCGTTCCACGCACGGCGTCAGCGGCACGACCGGCGGCAGCAGCGTCAGCGCGAGGTTGGTGATGCGTCGGTAGAGTCGCGCGCTGGGGTCGCCGCGCATGTCGCCGGCGTGGAAGTCCCGCAGCGGCTGGGCGAGGCTCGCGAAGCGGGCGCGCGGCACGTCCATCACACCGTTGCCGGGGATGCGCGTGAAGGCGTGGTAGTCGCGGTGGTCGGGGCTCAGGTCGAGGGCCACGAACGGCGTGTCGCGCGCGAGCAGCTGCGTGGTCACGAAGGGGCGGATGGCCACCATGCCGTGGCGCGACCGCTTGCCTTCCACCTCCAGGTCGAGGTCGTGGCCCGAGGCGGCCATCAGCAGCGTGGCGGCGAAACGTTTGGTCTTCCACACCGCGTCGGACTTCGCGAGGAAGCCGCCGTCGTGGAAGAGTCGCACGTGGCAGCGGCCCCGCAGGCCGGGCGCGGTGCGTCCGGCCGGTGGGTCCGCTTCGAGGTCGTGCACCGGTGGCGCGGTCGCGCCGTCCACCGGAGGCGGAACGATCACGGCGTCACGAAGCTCTTCAGCCAGGTGATCGACGCCGGCAGGGCCCAGGCGGCGGTGCCGTTCTGGTAGTTCGCGTCCACCAGCGCGCCCGAGCACTGGGCGAGGTAGTCGTTGCCGCCGTAGCCCATGAAGCAGTGGTCGGCGTAGCCGTCGAGCACGTCGAGGTTCTGCACCACGTGCCAGCCGGAGCCGTTCGCGCGGTAGCACGACTGCGCGCTCGACCCGCAGCTCAGGCCCGTCACGGTTTCGCCGGAGACGCGGGCCGTGGCGGCCGTGCCGCCCACGAACATGTCGCGGATGCCGTTGACGATGCGCACGCGGTCGTTCGCCTGCGTGTGGCCGCCGGCGGCCATGCACGAGCTCAGGTTGTACGCGGCGGTGTAGGTGGTGCCGGCGCCCTGGCCCAGCGAGGCCTGGATGCGCGGGTCGTTGTTGCGCGACAGCACCGAGATCACCGAGCCCTGGCTCAGGCCCATGGTCACCACGCCCTTGGAGCAGTCGGCCTTGGCGCGCGAGCACAGCTTGGCGATGGCGCTGTTGACGTTCGTGGGGTCGAAGATGCACTTGCCGCGCTGGCCGATGGTGGCGCAGGTGCCGAACGACGAATTGTCGTACTGCACGGAGGCGGCCACGAAGCCCTTGGCCGCGGCGGCGCTGACGGCGGCGCTGGCCCAGTTGCTGGTGTAGCTCTCGCCGGTGCCGCCGATGTAGACCATCACCGGGTACTTGCCCGAGGTGGAGGGCTCCTGGCCCGACATGTTGTAGCTGCTGTTGCACGCGGACGTGCTGCCGCCCTTGTACGTGGCGGTGAACGCGGTGGTGGCGGCGGCGGCGAGGCCGGACGCGGCGAGCAGGGCCAGGGTGAGGCCGGCCCTGAGGGCCGTCTTGCGGGGGAAGTTCATCGGCTGTCTCCGGAAGGTTTCTTGTGTCGGCCGCGGGGAACATCTCCGCGGCTCGCGTTCCTGGTTCGGAACGTCCCCATCATGGCGCGGGCGGGGGCCGGCGCGCTTGTACCGAATCGCTGCCGGCGGCCCGCGTGTCGCTGGGTTTTCCCGGAGAGAACGACCGGACCGCCACGGCGGAACGCGGGCGCGGGCGAACGTCACCGGCTTGCAGTACGCTCGCGCGTCGGGCCGCCGTCGCGGCCGGGAGAACCACCATGCGCCGCCTCGCCGTGTCCGCCCTGTTCCTCGCCGCCGCCTTCACCGGCGGCCTCGCCCGCGCCGACACCGTCAAGGTGCTCACCACCGGGGCGTTCAAGCAGGTGGTGCTGGCGATGGTGCCGGCCTTCGAGGCCCGCACCGGCCACCGCGTGCAGGTGGTGAACGACACGGCCGGGGCCATCGTCAAGCGCATCGCCGCGGGCGAGACCTTCGACGTGCTGGTGCTCACGCCATCGGGCCTCGCGCCGCTCGCGAAGGAGGGACGCGTGGCGCCGGAGAGTGTCGTCACGCTCGCGAAGGTGGCCATCGGCGTCGCGGTGAAGGAGGGCGCGCCGAAGCCGCCGCTGGCCACCGTGGAGGATTTCCGGCAGGCCGTGCTCGCCGCCCGCAAGGTCGCGTACATCGACCCGGCCGCGGGCGGGTCGAGCGGCATCTACCTCGACGGGCTGTTCAAGCGGCTGGGCATCGCCGACGCGGTGCGGCCGAAGGCGGTGCTGGTGCCGGGCGGGCTCGTGGCCGACCGGCTCGTCACCGGCGAGGCCGACCTCGCCATCCACCAGGTCAGCGAGATCCTGCCGGTCGCCGGCGTCACGCTGGTGGCCACGCTGCCCGACGAGATCCAGAACTACACGACCTACGGCGCGGCGCTGGCCGCGGGGGCCGCGGCGTCGGAACCGGCGCGGCTGTTCCTGCTGGGGCTGGCCGGGCCGGAGGGGGCGGAGGCGGTGCGGGTGAAGGGCATGCTGCCGCCGTGACACCGCGTCAGAAGCTCAAGCGGGTGGTCAGGCTGAGCTTGTGGTACGACCCGAGGTCCAGGTCCACCGTGTTGTGGCGGTACTCGTGCCGCAAGCCCACGCTGAGCGTCTCGTTGATGGCGTAGAGCGCTTCCGCGTCGCTGTCCGTGCCCCACGAGCCGTCCTGCCACAGGTAGCCGTACAAGGTGTTGTTGAAGCGGATGCGCGGGCTCAGCCGCAGCTTGTTCTCGAGGAAGAACGACGTCGCGTGCGTGCGGAAGCGCAGGTCGTACTTCAGGAAGTCCACCGTGATCCAGTCGTGGCCCAGCGCCACCCGGCTGCGGGAGCGCAGCGACCAGTCCTTGCGCGCCCCGAGGCCCAGCGACCCCTGCAGCAGCAGCGTGTCGACCGTGGGCATCGGCTCGATGGTCATGTGGCTGCGGCGCGCCTTCGCGAGGCCCACGGCGAACCAGGTGGGCGACAGGTCGTGGAACCAGCGGCCGCGCGCGGCCTGCTCGTTGTTGTCGACGTCGCCGTCCACCACCTTGAAGTCGGTGTTGACCGCGAGGTCGAGTTCGCCCGCGGACCGGCGCCAGATCGCCTCGAAATCGATCGCGGCGTCGCTGGTGGTCGACCCGTCGTCCTCCTCCCAGTAGCCGGACAGGCGCACGGACCACAGGGTGGGCGCCCAGGACGACGACGGACCGGCGGCGGCCAGCGGCAGCGGCGGGGCGTAGTCCGCCGGCGGCGGCAGCGCGAAGGGCTCGAACCGCGCCTCGGCGGGCAGGAAGCGCACCTCGCCGAAACGGTCGGAGCGGAAGAGGCCCGGCTCGACCAGTTCACCGGAGACGGCATTGCCGTCGCTGTAGCGCAGCCAGCCGCGGGTCTGGGCGACGGCGGGGCTGGCGAGGGCGGTGGCGAGGGCCAGCAGGCAGGGCAGGAGCAGGGAACGGCGGACGGGCATGGGACGGGTGGAACTCAGGGGCGAAGTATCGCCGGTCGCCAACGAGCGACGCGGCCGGGAGCCCCTGGACTGCCCCAGAATGCGGTCCGATGGTCAACTCCGACACACCCTTCGCCACCTTGTCGCGCCTGCGCGCCGGCCGCCTGGACGGCGCCACCCGCCTCGACCTGCGCGGCTGCGCGCTCACAGAGGTGCCGCCCGAGGTGTTCGCGCTGGCCGGCACGCTCGAGGTGCTGGACCTGTCGGGCAACCAGCTGTCGACCCTGCCGGACGACCTGGCGCGGTTGACCCGCCTGCACACGCTGTTCGCCTCCAGCAACCGTTTCACGGCGCTGCCCTCGGTGCTGGGACGCCTGCCGGTGCTGGACACGCTGGGCTTCAAGGCCAACCGGATCGCCGACGTGCCGCCCGAAGCGCTGTCGCCGTCGTTGCGCTGGCTGATCCTCACCGACAACCGCATCCCCGCGATGCCGGCCACCCTCACGAACTGCCCGCGGATGCAGAAGCTGATGCTGGCGGGCAACCGGCTCACGGGGCTGCCCGACCGCATGGACCGGCTGCAGCGGCTGGAGCTGCTGCGGCTGTCGGCCAACCGCTTCGAGCGGATCGAGGACGCGCTGCCCGACGACCTGCTCGCGTTGCCGCGGCTGGCCTGGCTCGCCCACGCGGGCAACCCGTTCAGCGAGGCACGGGAACACGCGCTGGCCGAGGCCCCGTCCATTCCATGGGCCGAGCTGCACCTGCAGGAGGTGCTCGGCGAGGGCGCGTCGGGGCACATCCATGCCGCGCGCTGGGAGCCGACGGGTGGCCCGGCGCTGGACGTCGCGGTCAAGCTGTTCAAAGGCTCGGTCACCAGCGACGGCCTGCCCGAGAGCGAGATGGCCGCCACGCTGGCGGCGGGCCGGCATCCGGACCTCGTGGGCGCGCTGGGCGTGCTGGACGGCCATCCCTCGGGCACGCACGGGCTCGTGCTGCCGCGCCTGGCCGCGCACTGGAAACCGCTGGCGGGTCCGCCCAGCATGGCGAGCTGCACACGCGATGTGTACGCCGACGGGCTGCGCCTGCCCGCGCCGCTGGCGGACGCCATCGCGGGCGCGGCGACCCGTGCGCTCGCGCACCTGCACGCGAGGGGCCTCACGCACGGCGACCTCTATGCGCACAACCTGCTGGTGGACGGGGCAGGGCATGCCCTCGTCAGCGACTTCGGCGCGGCCTCGTTCCTGCCGGTGGACGATGGTGCGCGGGCGGAGGCGTTGAAGGCCGTGGACCGGCGGGCGCTGCAGGTGCTGCTGGACGAGGTGGCGGCGCGGCGCGAGGTTGCCCGATGAATTTCTGGAAGCGTTTTCTGGCGTCGTCGTTGACCAAGACGTAAACATAGATATTTACGAAAATGGTCAATTCGTTATATTCTATGTTTATGCCAAGGACTGCCCGCGCCCTCCTGCAGCTGCCCCCGGCCACGGCCGCCGCCCTCGAGAAGCTCGGCGCCGACCTGGCCGTGGCCCGCCTGCGTCGCAAGGAATCGCTCAAGACCTGGGCGACGCGCATGGGGGTGTCCGTGCCCACGCTGCAGCGCCTCGAGGCGGGTGATCCGGCCGTGGGGATCGGCATCGTCGCCACGGCACTGTGGCTCATCCAGCGCGACGGCGAGCTGGGGCGGCTCGCGGCGCCCGAACACGACCAGGGCGCCATCGAGATGGACGTGCGCGAGGCCGTCGAACTCGGCCGGTCGCGCGCCCGAGCGTCCGCCGAGGCCCGCACCCGCGCCGCCGCGAAGAAGGGCTGAGATGCGCCTCGACGACCTGTTCCTGTGGTACCTGGGCGACCCGGCCACGCCGCTGCCCGTAGGCGCGCTGAAGCTGGTCGCGGCGGGCAAGGGGGGCTCGTTGCGCTACGGACAAACCTGGCTCGAGCGCGGCTTCGCCCTCAGCGAGGACCTGCCACTCGTCGACGTCGAGCACCTGCCGCCCGGTCGCCTCGCGGCCGATGCGCAGCGTGCCGCGGGCGCCGTCGACGACGCGCGGCCCGACCGCGGCGAGGCGGCGGCCGACGTCGCCGAGGTCATCGCCGTGGTGGACGGCTGGCAGGCGCACTTCGCCGAGGCCGGCGTGACCTCGCGCGACATCGAAAGCCTGGCGGACCGCATCGACGATGAGGCGCTGCGCGGCCAGCGCGCCGCGTTCGATCCGGCCGTGTTCCAGGCCGCGCCGACGCGGCGCAAGCGGGGCAGCCCGTTCGGTTCCGGCTGAACGGGCCCCGCTGATCCTCAACCGCGTCGACGCCGCGCGGTGGCGCCCACGATGCCCAGCCCCGCGAACATCAGCGCGAGGGTGGCCGGTTCGGGCACCGGCGCCGCGATGGTCGAGGCCAGCGTGTGCGCGTGCACGTGGGGCAGGAAGACGTAGCCCTGGCCGTCGGTGAAGTCGAACGACAGGCTCAGCGTGCCGCTGCGCGCGTCGCTGCCCACCCCCGGAGCCACCGCGATGGCGTCCGCCTGGAAGCCCGCGCCGGTGTAGGGCCACACGACGAGGCCCACGAACGCGAGCGTCTCGCGCCAGGTCAGGCCGTCCAGTCCGGACGCGGAGATGGCGTAGTCCACCGTCGCGGTGAAGCGGCCGGCGCCCGTGAACAGGAGGTCGCTGATCTGGGTGGCGTTGACACCCGTGGCGCCGCTGTCGCCGTCGCCGCACAGGTTCACCGCGAGCCAGCCGGGGCTCGCGAAGGCATCGGCGGCGAGGCCGTGGCCCTGGTCCGAACCGTAGGCCACGCCGGCCGGGTCGGTGGTGTAGCTCCCGGGCGGCACCGCATTGTCCTGGCACGTGGCGACGTTGCCGGGGCCGATGCACGAGATCACGTTGCGCTGCAGGAAGGTCTGCCGGAACGAGGCGTCGAGGTTGTCGGTCGCGTCGGTGTCGACGACGGACAGGCGCAGCGACGACAGGTCGAGGGACGCGAGGGCGTGGGGGGTGGCGAAGGCGAGCGACGGCGCGAGGCACGCAGCCGCGAGCAAACCCGCGACGAGGGGTTTCGATGACATGGGGGTTCCTCCCTGGAAGGGTTGTTCGAATCGTTCACGACCCGGAAACCGGGCCGCGCGCGGCTGGGAAGCAAGCGGCACGCCAGGAATATGGAACGGGTTCCACCGTGTGCCCTTGCAACCGGCGGCGAAATTTTCCGGGTGCCGGCAGGACGGGAGGAAAGAATGACCGGACGTGACGCGAGAATGGGGGCATGCACCGCCCGCAGTCGCCATCGCTCACCGTCGATCCCGCCACGGGTGAGGTGCGGCTCGGCGACCACGTGCCGTCCATCGACGCGACGCTGACGATCGAGGCGCTGCGCCGGGATTTCACGGCCTGGCTGGACGGCGGCCGCGACGTCGGCAACGGCCACGAGTGGGTGGGCCTGTCGGGCCTGCGCCTGTCGGAACGCCCGGCGTGGCTGTCGCTGTGTTTCCTCAATGGACGGCTGATCATGTTGACGATCGGCGTCTCCCTGGCCGATGACGAGGACGAGGAAGGCTGGCCCACCGAGGCCACGAGCCGGCGTCAGGTCGCGTTCCTGCGGCGGGTGCTGGGCCGGCAGCTCGGGCGCTCGATGGCCGGCGGGTCGGAGTCGTTCGCGTGGGGTGGGGCGTGGGCGAACTTCGATCCCAAGGGGTTCATGGCGTCGGCGGGGCTGCGGTACGAGGCGGTTCCCACGGGTTCCCCATCTTCACGAGGATCACCATGAGCAAGACGACCACCATCCCCGGCACCGACGGCCAGCCACGTTGCCGCTGGTGCGCCGCGGCGCCGGAGTTCGAGGCGTACCACGACCACGAGTGGGGCTTCCCCGTCGCCGACGACACGCGGCTGTTCGAGAAGATCTGCCTCGAGGGTTTCCAGTCGGGCCTGAGCTGGCGCACGATCCTCGCCAAGCGCGAGAACTTCCGGCGGGCCTTCGATGGGTTCGACTTCCACCAGGTCGCGCGCTTCGGCGAGAAGCACGTGGAACGCCTGCTGCAGGACGACGGCATCGTGCGCCACCGCGGCAAGATCGAGGCCGTCGTCAACAACGCCGCGCGTGCGGTGGAACTGCAGGCGGAGCAGGGTTCGCTCGCCGCCTACTTCTGGCGGTTCGAGATCGACCCCGCCGGCGCGGCGGAGCCGCAGACCGTGTCCACGTCGCCCGAAGCCGTGGCCCTGGCTAAGGACCTGAAGAAGCGCGGCTGGAAGTTCGTGGGCCCCACCACGGTCTACGCCTTCATGCAGGCCATGGGGCTCGTGAACGACCACGCGAGAGGGTGCGTGGTCGCGAAACACGTGGCCCGCGCGCGCGAGGCGTTCGACGTGCCGCGCGCCTGATCACCCCGTCACGATGGCCTTCGGCTCGAGGAAGGACTCGAAGCCGAAGCGCCCGAGTTCCCGGCCCACGCCCGACTGCTTGACGCCGCCGAAGGGCGCCAGCACGTCCGGCACGATGCGGTTGACCAGCACGCTGCCGGCCTCCAGTCGCAGCGCCATGCGGCGGGCGCGCTCCGGCCGCGACGAGAACACGTACGCCTGCAGGCCGTAGGCGGAGTCGTTGGCGAGGCGGACGGCGTCGTCCTCGTCCTCGTACGACTGGATGCACAGCACCGGCCCGAAGATCTCGTCGCGCGCGATGTCCATGTCGCCGCGCACGTCGGCGAACACCGTCGGTTTCACGAAGTACCCCGTCGACAGTCCGTCGGGACGGCCTTCGCCGCCGGCCACGAGCGTGGCGCCTTGGTCGAGGCCGAGGCGGATGTAGCGCTGCACGCGTTCGTACTGCGCCCGGCTGGCCAGCGGGCCGATGGTGGTGGCCGGGTCCCGCGGGTCACCGACACGCATCGCGGCGACGGTCCCGCGGACGAGGGCGATCACCTCCGCCAGCCGCGACCGCGGCACCAGCAGGCGGGTGCCCGCGACACACGCCTGCCCGTTGTTCATGAAGGCCGCGTTCAAGGCCTGGGGCACGGCGGTCTCGAAGTCCGCATCGTCGAGCAGCAGCGCGGGCGACTTGCCGGTCAGCGCGAGGGTGACCCGTTTCATCGTGGCCACCGCGGCGCGCGCGATCCGCTGGCCGGTGGGCGTGGACCCCGTGAACGAGATCCGCGCGACCCCGGGGTTCGTGCCCAGTTCGTCGCCCACGTCGTCCCCGCGGCCGAGCAGCACGTTGACCGCGCCGGCCGGCAGGCCGGCCGCGTGCAGCGCCTCGGCCACCACGCGGGTCTGCAGCGGGGCGAACTCGCTGGGCTTGATGATCGACGCGCAGCCGGCGGCGATCGCGGATGCGAGCTTGCTGCACATCGTGCCGGCCACGCTGTTCCACGGCACGATGAGGGCGGACACCCCCACGGGTTGCATGACCACGTCGGCGTCGCCGATCCGCCGGGTGAGGTCGTAGCCTTCCAGCACGTCGACGGTGTTCGCGAACGACTGCGAGGCGTACTGGCTCACCCATTTCGCGCGCGAGAGCGGGCCGCCGTACTCCTCGATGGTGACGTCGCGGATGTCGTCCGTGCGCGCGAGCACCGCGGCCCGCAGGCGCTTCAGCATGTCGATGCGTTCGGCCTTGGTGGTGAGGCCCAGCGTGCGCTGGGCATCGCCCGCGGTCGCGATCGCCTGCCGGGCATCCGCGCGGTTCGCGAGCCGGGCGGTGCCGATCACGCGTTCCGTGGTGGGGTCGATGGTCTCGATGACCTCGTCGCCCGACACGGGAACGAAGGTGCCGCCGATGTAGGCGTGGTCGAAGTGGCGCATGTCCTGGAGCCTCGTGGTGTGTCGATGAGGTGAACTCTAGGCATGTGGGACTGTCTTGATAAGATGACCAGCGCAGGATGAGTCATCCCGAAAGACAGGACAATGCACCGCAGCGGTCTCACCGAACTCGACGTCGTGCTGGCCGTGGCCCGCCGGCAGGGCTTTCGCGCCGCGGCGGTGGAACTGGAGATGTCCACCTCCGCGGTGAGCAGCGCCGTGGCGAACCTGGAGGCCCGGCTGGGCACGCGGCTCTTCCACCGCACCACCCGCAGCGTCTCGCTGACCGAGGCGGGCCGCCAGTTCGTCGGCCGCATCGAACCCGCGGTCAAGCAGATCCAGGACGCGATGGTCGCCGTGAACGAACAGCAGGCCGCGCCCACGGGAACGTTGCGCATCAACAGCTCGCTGGGCGCGGCGCTGATGGCGTTCCGGCCGGTGATGGTCGAGTACCTGCGCCGCCACCCCGGCATGACCCTCGACATCGTCACCGAAGGCCGGATGGTCGACATCATCGCGGAGGGCTTCGACGCGGGCCTGCGGCCGGGCCCGCTGGTGCCGCGGGACATGATCCGCGTGCCGCTGGGCCGGGACGTGCCGATGGTGGTGGTGGGGTCGCCCGCGTACTTCGCGGGCCAGCCGACACCGGCGACTCCCGCCGACCTGGCGACACACCGCTGCATCCGCGCCCGCCTGCCCGGCGGGGCGCCGTCACCGTGGGCGTTCGTGCGCCGGGGGCGGCCGGTCCAGGTGGAGGTGCCCGGGTCGTTGATCCTGGACGCTCCGCTGCTGATGCGCGAAGCGGCACTTCACGGCCTGGGCCTGGCGCAACTGCCCGAGTGGTATGTGGCCGCCGACGTGGCCGCGGGGCGCCTGGTGCAAGTGCTGGTCGCCGACACGCCGTCGTTGCCGGGGCTGTGCCTCTACTACTCGGGGCATCGGCACATCCCGGCCGGGCTGCGGGCCCTGATCGACCTCATCCACGAGGGGCACGCCACGCCGGGTTGAGCCGGGTCGCTATACTGCTTGAGAACAGTTCTCATTATCTCGGGCCGGCCATGACCTCCCAGACACGCGACGCCAGCTGGCCCCCGGCCGATTTCGAGGCGGTCTATGCCGACCTCGTGCGCTTCCTCGCCAGGCGCACCGGCTGCACCGACCAGGCCCGCGAGCTGGCCCACGACACCTGGCTCAAGCTCGCGGCGACCGCTCCGTCGACGGAGGTCCGGCACGGCCCGGCCTACCTGTTTGGCGCGGCGCAGCACCTCGCGATCGACCACGTGCGGCGCGACGTGCGCCAGGGCCGGCTGATGGACGACGTCGCGCTGCTGGGCGAGACGGCCACGGCGAACGTGTCCGACCAGCTGGCGCATCGCCAGGCGATCCAGGCGATCGACCGGGCGCTCGAAGGCCTCCCGCCGCGCACGCGTGATGCGTTCCTCGCGCACCGGCTGGACGGCACGGGCCATGACGACCTCGCGTCGCGCTACGGCGTGTCGCGCAGCACGATCGAGCGTGACCTGCAGCGCGCGCAGGCGCAGGTGCAGGCCGCCATCGAGCGCTGGAGCGGCCGCAAGGTCGACGGCCGGCGGCGCCGCGCGCTGGGCGCGCTGCTCGGCGTGGCGGGCCTCATGGGAGGCAGCGGCGTGCTGTGGTCGGTGTGGCAGCACCAGGTGCCCACGTGGCAGCACGCGTACGCGACACCGCGCGGCCGGGTGGCGCGGTACCTCCTGCCCGACGGCAGTGGTGTCACGCTGGACGCCGACTCGCAACTCGAGATCGTGTTCCGCGGCCGCAGCCGCCGCGTGCAGCTGGTCCGCGGTGGCGCCTTCTTCGACGTCGCGCGAGATGTCGATCGGCCGTTCACGGTGGACACGCCCGCCGCGCAGGTGACCGTGCTCGGCACGCGTTTCGCGGTCGAGCTGGAGCAGGCCGGCGCCACGTCGGTGAGCGTGGCGCACGGTCGCGTGCGGGTGAACGCCGCGGGCGACGCGCGGAGCAGCCTCGAACTGGCGGCGGGCGAATCGGCGCGCATCGACCGCGGCCACGAGGTGCAACGCCAGGCGCCGCGGCAGGACATGGTCGCCCCGTGGCGCGACGGGTGGCTCGGCTTCACGCGCCAGCCGCTGGGCGAGGTGGTGGACCGACTCAACCGCTACCGCGCGGACCCGGTCGAGGTGGACCCGGCGGTGGCTGCCGTGCCGGTGTCCGGCGAGGTGCGCCTGGCCCGGCTCGACGAGTGGCTGCGCCTGCTGCCCACGGTCGCGCCGGTGCGGCTGCGCCGGCTGGACGACGGAAGGCAACGGGTCGTCGCCCGGTGACCGCGCCGGCCGGACCATCGGCCCGCGAAAAAAGATGCTGGAAATTCCGGCGGTGTTCGTCTTGGTTGGAAAGCCCGTCTTCCCAACCGATCCGAAAGGCCGTTCCGATGTCCGCGCGTTCCCTCTCCTTCTCGCTGCCACCGCACCCGCTGGTGCTGCTCGCCTTCGTGGTGTGCACCGTGTCGTCCCCGGGCGCGTTCGCCCAGTCGGTCGCCGAACCGCTGGCGTTCGACCTGCCGGCCCAGCCGCTGGAGCGGTCGCTGGCCCAGGTGGCGCGCCGCGCCGGGCTGCAGCTGCTGATGCCCGCCGAGGGCCTGCAGGACCTGCAGGCGCCCGCGCTGAACGGCGAGCACCGCCTGGACGACGCGATGACCCGTCTGCTGCGCGGCACGCCGTGGCGCGCGCGCGTGGACGGCGGCACGGTGGTGATCGAGCGGACGCCGGCGCGTGCGGCCTCCGCCGACGCGGTGCTGCCCGCGGTGCGGGTGCAGGCGCGCACCGCGGTGTCGGCCACGACCGAAGGCACCGGCCGGTACGCACCCCAGGCGGTCACGCTGGGCAAGGGCGAGCAGGCCTGGCGGGACATCCCGCAGTCCGTCAGCGTGATGTCGCGCCAGCAGATCGACGACCAGCAGTTCACCACCGTCGCCGAGGTGATGAACCAGATGACGGGCGCGCGTGCCGAAGGGTACGAGCGGCAGGAGGTGATCCTGGTGCGCGGCTTCAACGTCAACACGCAGTACGACGGCGTGCCGCAGCAGGGCGTGTTCAGCCACGGCGACCTCGCGGTGTACGACCGCATCGAGGTGCTGCGCGGGCCGTCGGGCCTGCTGTCCGGCAGCGGCGAACCCGGCGGCACGGTCAACTACGTGCGCAAGCGGCCGGGGTCCAGCTTCGCGGCCGACGGGGCGGTGTCGGTGGGCTCGTGGAAACGCGGCCGCGTGGAGGTCGACGTGGGCGGGCCGCTGATCGAGTCGGGCGCCGTCCGCGGGCGCGTGGTCGCCGTGGTGCAGGACGGCGACCGCTACCACGACGTGGGCCGCAACCGCGACAGGACCTTGTACGGCGCGCTCGACGTCGACCTGGGCGACAACACCGTGCTCGGTCTCGGCGCCACGGCCACGCGCCGCGACTACGTCGTCAACTGGGGCCTGCCGCTGTACGCCGACGGGCGGCTGCCCCCCCGCGGTTCCTTCGCAGGCCTCGACGAAACCTCGCACGACGAGGCGAACCACCTCACCGTCGACCTCACGCACCGCTTCGACAACGACTGGGTGCTGCGGGGCGCGTACAACCGGCGCGCGACGAAGGCGACGTACCTCGGCGCCTACGGCACGGGTCCGATCGACCCGGCCACCGGCCTCGGCGACCAGCTCGCCGAATACGACCAGAACGAATCCACCTGGAACAGCATCGACCTGAGCGCCACCGGACCGTTCCGGTTCGCCGGCCGCAGGCACGAAGTGACCGTGGGCTACAACCTCGCGGAACGCAAGAACCCGTGGGGCTTCGCCGGTGTCGCGCTGCCGGGCCGGGACGTGCTGCACGACCATGGCTTGAATGGCGCGCTGGTGCCTCAGGCCACCTCGTCCAGCGAAACCTTCACGCGCCAGTCCGGCTTCTACACCACGGCCCGACTCCAGGTGCTGGACCCGCTGACGCTGAGCCTCGGGGGCCGCTGGACCGACTACCTCTCGCGCAGCCGCGCCACGTCCCCCACGCCCACGCCGTGGGTCGACGGGCAGGACAAGGTGGACAACGAGTTCACGCCGTACCTGGGCCTCGTGTGGGCGCTGAACCCGCAGGTGTCGCTGTACTCGAGCTACGCGGACGTCTTCGTGCCGCAGACCCAGATGGACCACACCGGCAGCGTGCTGAAGCCGCGCAACGGCTGGCAGGTCGAGGCCGGCGCGAAGGCCGGACTGCTCGACGGCAACCTGAACGTGAGTGTCGCGGTGTTCCGCGTGCGTGACACGAACCGCGCGATGATCGATGCCGAACACACCAACTGCGCCAACGGCACCTGCTTCCGCGCGGCAGGCGAGGTCCAGAGCCAGGGCTGGGAAGCCGAGGCCACCGGACGCCTGATGCCGGGCTGGGACCTGACCGCGGGCTACACGTACGTGCGCGCGAAGGTGCTCGACGACAGCGACCCGGCGGTGGTCGGCAGCCGCTTCGGCGCCGACGCCACGCCGGTGCACCTGATGCGCCTGTGGACGCAGTACCGCCCGACGGCCGACTGGGTGGTGGGCGCGGGCGCCCACGTGCAGAGCGACATGTACACCGCCGCCATCCGGCAGGGCGGCTACGCCACCGTGATGGCGAAGGTGGGGTACCGCTTCTCGCCGTCGCTCGAGGCGACCGTGGTCGTCAACAACCTCTTCGACCGCGAGTACCTGGTCACGCCCGGGTTCCCGGGGTTCTACAACCTGTACGGGGACCCGCGGAACGTGATGGCGACCTTGCGGGCGAAGTTCTGACGCCGGGCGGGGCGGGTCACGCCGCCGCGCGGTCCGTCGCGGGTTCGCGGCGCTCCGCCACCACGACGCGGTTCCGGCCGGTTTCCTTGGCGCGGTACACCGCGGCGTCCGCCGCCTTGAAGAGGACGTCCGCGTCGAGCCCGTCCTCGGGGCTCGCGGCCACGCCGAACGAGGCGGTGACCGGGATGGCATGGCCGTCCTCGCGCAACGCGAGCGCGCGCAGGTCGGCGCACAGCCGCTCGGCCTTGGCCGCCGCGGCGTCCCGGTCGCAGTCGGGCAGGATCAGCACGAACTCTTCCCCGCCGTAGCGGCACGCCACGTCGCTGCCGCGCACGCTGCCGGCGATCAGCCGCGCCGCCGCGCGCAGCACGGCGTCGCCCGCCGGGTGTCCGTGCGTGTCGTTGATCTTCTTGAAGTGGTCGAGGTCGGCCACGACGACGCTGAGCGCCTTGCCGCTGCGCTGGGCGCGGGCGAGCTCGCGGGTCAGCGTCTCCTCCATGTACCGACGGTTGTAGAGCGACGTGAGCGGGTCGCGGATGGACTGGTCGCGCAGCACCTGCCGCAGCTTGGCGTTCGACAGCGCGAGCGCCACCTGCTCGCTGATCGCCTGGGCCATGCCGGCGACGGCCTCCGGGTCGCCGCCGTCGTCCGCGGCGTGCACGTGCATCAGCCCCATCACCTCGCCGTAGGCGGTCAGCGGCAGGCAGAGATGGTGCCGGCGCGCGTCGGCGTCGACCTCGTCGCAGTGGCGGCACCGCAGTGCGCCCGCGCCGCCGTGCCGGTGCATCTGGCCGCGGCGCAGCCCCCAGCACGCGGCCGGATCGAGGGTCGCGGCGCCCGGCGACGTGTCGCCCCAGCCCGCCGCGAGCTCCAGCACGTCGGCCGAGTTGCGGAAGAGGTAGACCGAGCCGGAGGTGCCGCGCAGCAGGCGGCCCGCGAACAGGCTCGTCACCTCCAGGGCCTCCACGAGGGACATCTCGGCCTGCAGCACGCGCGACATCTCGCCGAGCGTGGACACCTCGCCGTTGCGCCGTTCGAGCGCGGCCATGCCGCGGGCGAGTTCGTCGCTCGTGCGGCGGGCGTCTTCCGTGGCCTGCGCGCCGGCGCGGATCGCCCGCTGCATCATCGTCCCGAGCGACGCGAGCAGGAGCAGGTTGAGCAGCGTGCTCGCCACCGAGATGGCGCTAGACCAGACGATCTTCCGCCGCAGCGCGGCCTCGAGCGACTGCTGCTGCCGGGTCTCCAGGCTGGTGAGTTGCGCCGCGATGGCGCGCACCCGCGCCATGTCGTCCTTGCCGTGTCCCGACCGCACCACGGCCTCGGCCGCGGCGAAGCCGCCGTCCTCCCGCGAGCGCACGGCGTCCGCCAGCCCCTCGAGCCGGCGGCCGGCGCTGGACAGCAGCTCGGTGACGAGGCGCCGCTCCTCGGTGCCCGCGCCCGCGTACCGGTCGCGCAGCAGTTCCGTCTGCCGGGGCATGGCGTTGAGCGCCGCGTGGTACGGCTGCAGGAAACCCTCGCGTCCGGTGATGACGTAGCCGCGCTGGCCCGTCTCGGCGTCGAGCAGGGTTTCGAGCACCACGCGCAGCACGCCCAGGCGCTGTTCCACCGCGTCGCGTTCCTCGCGCGCCTGGTTGACCCATTGCAGGCTCAGCGGCAGCGCGGCGGCCGACGCCGCCATGATGAAGGCGGCGACCAGGCCGCCGATCTTCAGTCGGGCGGGGTTGAACGTCATGGCGGTTGGGGGGAAGCCGATGCGCAGGACGATAGCGCCGCGGACCGCGCCCCGAAGCCCGGAACAGCGGGGGAAACGCACGGCATGTCCGGCGGGCCGGGGCTGCAGAATGGGGCCTGATCCATGCGCCACGTGAGGCCACCCATGTCCGTTCGACTTCGCGCCCTCCGCGCCGACATCACGACCCTCCGGGTCGATGCGATCGTCAACGCGGCGAACTCGTCCCTGCTCGGTGGTGGCGGCGTCGACGGCGCCATCCACCGCGCGGCCGGGCCCGACCTCGTCCATGAATGCCGGCTCCTGGGCGGCTGCAGGACGGGCGACGCGAAACTCACGAAGGGCTACCGGCTTCCGGCCGCCTACGTGATCCACACCGTCGGCCCCGTCTGGCGCGGCGGTGACCACGGCGAACCCGAACTGCTCGCGAGTTGCTACCGGCGCGCCATCGAACTGGCCGAAGGGAAGGGCGTGGCGTCGATCGCGTTCCCGAGCATCAGCACGGGCATCTACGGCTACCCGATCCAACTCGCCGCGCAGGTCGCGGTGGGAAGCGTGCGTGACCGCCTGACGCGGGATTCTCCGCTGCGGGAAGTGATCTTCTGCTGCTTCTCGCAGGCGGACCTGTCCCACTACGAGCGCCTTCTCGATGAATCTTCCGTCTGAACCCGGCGTCGGTTCGATCGGCGCGTGCAGACGAGATCCGCGACGAAACCAAAAACCTCGTCACCGCGGCGAACGCCGGGGCCCACTGCGCGCAGGCACTCGTCGTGAGAAGCGAGCAGATGCGGGCACCGCAAGCTCACGCGATGGCGCGCTGCGACTGCAGTGGATCCCGGCGTTCGCCGGGATGACGCTTGAACCCGCCCGTGGCGGCGAGGGCCAGGAGCAGCAGGGCGAGTTTCAGGGGTCGCGTCATGGCGGCGGGGAGGGGAGGGTCGCGCCATTCTCCCCGCGGGGACGCACCCCGCCGGCCGGCGGGAGCACCCCCCGATGGGTGGGTTTGGGGGGATACGGGCTTCGGCGTGTCCGATCCGGCCACGTGACTTCGTTCACAGAAGTAGCACCACTTTCTGGAACGCACCATGCGCCGCCAAGCCCCGTCGTTCGCCCGCTTCCTCTCCGTCCTCGCGCTCGGTCTGGCCCTGGCCGCGTGTGACGGCGACGGGGACAGCGCCACCCCGCCACCGCCCAACCCGCCGGACCCGTCCGCGAGCGAGCCCGCCACGCCAGGCGCGCCCACGGCCGCGTTCACCGCGCCCGCCACCGCCACCACCGGGCAGGTGGTGGTGTTCGACGCGTCGGCTTCCACGGCGACCGATGGCAGCGCCCTGAGCTACGTGTGGGACTTCGGCGACGGCATGCGGGGCGGTGGGAAGACGATCGCGCGCAGCTTCGCCGCGGGCGGCGCCCGCACGGTCACGCTGACGGTGATCGACGGCGGCCAGCGCAGCGGGTCGGCCACGCGCACGGTGACGGTCACGGCCCCGACCGCGGGCGCGCCGGTCACCGTCACCGGCAAGATCACGGCCAAGGACGGCACGCCGATCGGCGGCGTGTCGGTGGCCGCGGTCGGCGCGGACACCTCGGCGACATCCGATGCAGCGGGCAAGGTCTCGCTGTCGGTGGCGCGCGCGACGGCCGTCACGCTCAAGCTCTCGAAGGCGGGCTACGCGGACCAGTTCGTGCAGCTGACCCTGCCCGCCGGCACCGGCGCGGATGCGTACTTCGAGGCGATGCAGTCCCCGAGGGACGCCGCGTTGACGCTGGCCGACGCCGCCGTGGGCGGTTCGCTCACCGGCCGTGACGGCGCCGGCATCACGGTGCCCGCGGGCGCCTTCGTGGACGGCGCGGGCACGGCCGTCACCGGCCCGGTGCAGATCAGCGTGACGCCGGTCGACGCGACGCAATCGGGCGGCGGCGGCTTCCCCGGTCGGTTCGACGGCATCCAGCCCGACGGCACCACCACGCCCATCGTGAGCTTCGGCGCGGTCGAGTTCGTGCCGTCGTCCGCTGCCGGGAAACTGCAGCTCGCGCGCGGCAAGACGGCGACCATCGAGGTGCCGATCTACGGCGCCCGCCGGCCGGACGGCACCACGGTGGCCGTGGGCGAAGCGATCCCGCTGTGGTCGCTGGACGAGTCGACGTCGATGTGGATCCAGGAAGGCACGGGCCAGGTGGTGGCGTCCGCGACGTCGCCGTCGGGCCTCGCGATGCGCGCCACGGTGTCGCACCTGAGCTGGTGGAATGCCGACATGGGCTTCGAGCCGTACGGCCCCGCGCCGGACTGCCGGGCCGCGAGCGACATCGGCATTCCCGAGGCCATCGACAACTTCGCCAACGCGACGATCTGCATCATGCTCGCCGAGATCGACCAGACCCTCGGCGGCAACGGCGGGGCGGGCGCGGGCCGCGCCCGGGCCCTGGCCGACCAGGCGACGGCCCGCTTCGCCGGGTACGCGCGCAGCGCCACCGTGCCGATCGGAGGCAGCACGATCTTGCCTGTGCCTCCGGACGTGAACATCCGGTTCACCGCGACGGCGTTGAACGGCACCTGGTCGGGCACGAAGGTCGTCCGCGGGCCGGTCGGCCGGCAAGAGACCGTGGTGGTGGAGATGCGCCCGAACGCGACCACCGAGACCGGGGTCGAGGCGGTGACGATCCCGTTCGATGCCGTTCGCACGGCGCAAGCAGGCCGCATCGACCAGTACCGCTTCACCGGCACGGGCACCCAGTTCGCCCAGATCACGGTCAGCGCGCGCGACATCAACTCCACCGTCACGGGCGGGTTCCGCCTGCTGCAGGGCTCGACCGAACTGGGCCGGGCCACCTTCGGCGTCGTGCCCGGCACGCTGCGGGTCGCACTGCCCGCGAACGGCACCTATGTGGTGGCGGTGGTCGGCGAGACGAACGTGCCCGGCGGCTACCACGTCAAGATCGAGACGCTCGGCACCGTGACGACCGAAGCGCTCGGCGGCCCGTTCGCCGTCACGAAGGACATCCCCGCCGTCACGCGCTGGCGCGGCACCTTCAACCACGCCGGCACGGCGGCCTACTTCGGGCTGCGCAACGACCGCGTGCTCGCGGGCGCGGAGACCCTGCGCATCTTCGCCGCCGACGGTTCGGTGGCGGCGAGCACCGGGACATCGACGCCGGGCCAGCTGTCGCAGACGGTGGTCTCTCTGCCCCCGGGCGCCTACACCGCCGAGGTGGTCGTCGCCGATGGCGAAGCCTCCCGGACCAGCATCCGCGGCGAACCCACGTCGTGGCTGCCGGTGGGTGAACTGGCGCCGCCCGACACCAACGCCAACACGTACCGCGGCCTCATCGACCTGATCGCGGACCGCAACGGCCGCCCCGTCATCGGCTACTGGGATGCCGACATGTCGGCGACACCGCGCACCGCGGTGCTGCGGCTGCGCCGCTGGACCGGCACGGGGTGGGAGACCGTGGCCCCCGACCAGACCGTGGCGCTGGGCGGCGGGTACTGCAGCACGCCCGCCTATGCGAACCTGCCCCGTGCGCGCATGGCCAGCTTCGCGTTCGACACCGCCAACAACCCGCTGCTCGCGTACCGCATCGACCAGGAGACGGGCCTCGGCACCAGCCTGTCCACCACCACCGTGCGCCGCTTCGCCAACGGCAGCTGGTCGGGCGTGGGGCCGAACGACGGCAAGCTGGCACTCACGGCGCGCACCGGCTTCACCTGTAATTTCCCGCCGATGGTCGGTTTCAACGCCGCGGAACAGCCCGTGGTCGCCTACCGCACGGACGCCGGCGTGACCGTGCAGCGCTTCGACGGCACGGCCTGGAAGGGGCTCGTCGATCCGACGGCCGATTCGTTCGCGGCGGCCGCCGAGGACAGCGGCGGCGGCTTCGCCCTCGGCGTCGATGCGAACCGGCAGGTCTGGCTCGCGCTGACCGACCGGGTCTCCGCCGTCGTGCGGCGCTTCAACGCGCAGACCACGGCGTGGGAGACCATCGGGGCGAACGCCGGCACGGTCTCGAGCGCAGGCAGCCTGCAGGACTTCACCGGCGGACGATTCCTCTTCGGTGCGGCCGGTACCGCCACCTTCGCGACGTACGGGACCGTGGCGGTGCCCGGGGCGGGCTATCGCAACTACAGCACCGGCGTCTACCGGTACGACGGCACGAGCTGGGGCGCGAGCATCTACCCGCTCGGCACCGACGAAGGCGCGGTGCCGTCCAAGGAGGTCGTGGCCGTCGCGCCTTCCGGCGACGCGCTGCTGGTGGGCTGGAGCCAGGGCCTCCAGGCGAACTGGTTCTCGCCGGTGGTCCAGCGCAACACCGCGTCGGGCTGGGTGCCGGTGGGCGGCGGCATCGGGGAGATTCCGCAGTTCGCGCGTCGTGGCATGCAGGCGACGCAGCTGCAGGTGACGTCGCCGTTGCTGCTCACGACGAACGATGGCACGTACCTGGCGACGCTCGTCTGGCAGTCGACGCCCAGTCAGCTGCCCTCGGCGTACCGGCTGGTGCTGTCGCGCAAGGTGGCGGACTGAGCCGTGATGGACTGGTGCGTCAAGGCCGTGCTCACGGCGGCCGCGGTACTGCTCGTGATGGCGGCGGCCCGCCGGGGCGGCCGGCGCTTCGGCGGCATGGTGGCGGCTCTGCCGCTCATCACGGCGCCCGCGCTCGTGTGGATCGTGCACGAGGACGGCGTGCCCTTCGCGGTCGAGGCCGCCATCGGCAGCACCGCGGCCTGCGCGATGATGGCCTTGTTCGCGCTCGGCTATGCGGTGGCGGCGCGCCGCCACCGCGCGTCGGTCGCGCTGCTGTGCGGCCTGGGCGGCGCCGCATTGATGGCGCTGCCCGCGCTGGTGGCGAGCGGCGACGCGGCCGGGGCGCTGCTGCTCGCGTTCGCGACCTGCGCGCTGGTGTGGCTGCGGATGCCGCGGGGTGGGGAGGACATCGCCCCGCGGCACCGGTCCACGCGGTCGATGCTGCTCGTCGCCGCGACGGCCGCCGGCATCGCGGCCCTGGCCGCCAGCGTGGGGCCGTCGGTGGGCGGCTTCGCGGCCGGGCTGCTGGCCTCGCTGCCGGTCATCACGGCGTCCGTCGCGATGTTCGAGCACACCGCCTGCGGCCACCGCGCCGCGTCGCACTTCCTGCGCGGCTACGTGGGCGGCCTGGTGGGCAAGGCCTCGTTCGGCGTGGTGTTCGCCTGGCTGGCGCCCCACGCCGGGGCGGTGGTGGCGCTGGCCGTGGCTTGCCTGTGTGTCGTCCTGATGTCGACGTGGCGCCCGCGGCCGGGGCCGTTCGGCACGGGTGGGGTGACCCCATGACCGCGCCAATCCACGGGCCCCTCGCGGGCCTTCACGGGGAGGGTGGAACTTTGCCGATATCATCGATGTTCCTCGGCTCCTTGGACCAGGCAGTACGCGATGGGGGAAGTGACTCAGCTGATCGAACGCGCCCGTGGCGGCAGCCGCGAGGCCATCGACAGGATCTTCGAGCTCCTCTATCCCGAGCTCCGCACCATCGCCCACCGCCGCCTCACGCGCGGTGCACGCGGCGGCCTGATCGAGACCACGGCGCTCGTCAACGAGTGCTACGTCAAGTTCATCCAGCGCGAGACCCTGACCCCCACCGACCGCGCGCACTTCCTCGCCTACTCGGCCACCGTGATGCGCTCGATCATCGTCGACGCGGCGCGGGTGGCGCAGTCGGAGCGGCGGGGCGGCGACGCCGAGCTGGTGACGCTCGACTCCGACCTGATCGAATCGTTGCCGGCGCCCGCCCACGAGATCCTCGACGTGCACGGGGCCCTCGAGTCGCTGGGCCGCGTGGACGAGCGGCTCGCCAAGGTGGTCGAGATGCGGTACTTCGGCGGCATGGAGGACGCGGAGATCGCCGAGGCGCTGGGCGTGTCCACGCGCACGGTGGGCCGCGACTGGGACAAGGCGCGGCTGCTGCTGGCGCACGCCCTGCGAACCTGACCACGCGGAGCGGCGCATGAATCCGCTCTCGCAGTTCGAGGCCCACTGGCCCGCCATCGACGCCCTGCTCGACGAGGCGCTCAACCTGCCGCCGGAGGCGCGCGAGGCCTGGCTGGCGGGCCTCACCGGCGAACGGGCCGTGCACCGCGAGTCGCTGCGTGCACTGCTGCAGCACCAGTCCGACGTCGAGACCGACGATTTCCTCCGCACGCTGCCGCGGCTGGAGTCGCGCCACTTCGACCCGCCGTCGCACGGTGAACCGAAAACCGGCGACCTGGTCGGGGGCTACCGCCTGATCGTCGAGATCGGGCAGGGCGGCATGGGCACCGTGTGGCTCGCCGAACGCAGCGACGGCTGGGCGCGCCGCGTGGCCCTGAAGCTGCCGCGCCGCGCCTGGGGCAACGGCCTGGCCGAACGCCTCGCGCGCGAGCGCGAGATCCTCGGGACGCTGCAGCACGAACACATCGCGCAACTGCTCGATGCCGGTGTCGACACGTCGGGCCGGCCCTTCCTCGCGATGGAATACGTCGAGGGCCAGCCCATCGACGCCCACTGCCGCGAGGAGGGCCTGTCGGTGCGCGACCGCATCGCGCTGCTGCTGCAGGTGATGGCCGCCGTGGGCCACGCCCACGCAAGGCTGGTGGTGCACCGCGACCTCAAGCCCGGCAACATCCTCGTCACCCCGGACGGCAAGGTGAAGCTGCTCGACTTCGGCATCGCCAAGCTGCTCGAGGGCGACCGCACCCGCCGCAGCGCGCTCACCGAACTCACCGGCCGCCCGTTGACGCCCGAGTACGCGAGCCCCGAGCAGATCCGCGGCGAGCCCATGGGCACGGGCGGGGACGTCTACGCGCTGGGCGTGGTGGCGTACGAACTGCTGGCGGGCGAACGCCCGTACCGGCTCAAGCGCGGCAGCGCCGCCGAGATCGAGGAGGCCATCGCCCACGCCGAGCCGCGGCTGGCCAGCGAGGCGGCCACGTCGCCGGCGTTGAGGAAACAGCTGCGGGGCGACCTCGATGCGATCCTGAACCGCGCGCTGAAGAAGTCCGTCGATGCGCGGTACCCGACCGTCGAGGCCTTCGCGCAGGACCTGGCGCGGTACCAGCGCGGCGAACCCGTGCTGGCGCGGCCCGACAGTCCGGCATACCGCGCCGCCCGCTTCCTGGGCCGCCACCGGCTGGCCAGCACGATGGCTGCGGCGCTCGCGGTGTCGGTGGTGGCCGGGGCCACCGTGTCCTTCTGGCAGGCCGGCGTCGCGCGCGAGCAGCAGCAGCTCGCCGCGGCCGAGGCCGCGCGGCAACGCGCCGTGCGCGACCTCTACGTCGACGCGATGACGCGCCTGTCGGTGATGGGCGCCGAATCTCCCGACACGCTGGCGCGACCGCAGGCGGTGACCACGACGCTGCGCGAAACGCTCGTGTCCCTCGCCGCGCGTTTCGAGGCGAACCCCGCGGGCCGCGACGCGCAGCTGGAGGCGGTCATGCTGCAGCTCAACTACGCGAGCCAGTACGAGGCCTCGCTCGCGGTGGGGCGCGAATACCTGGCCGACCTCAAGGCCCGCAACGCGGCGCCCGACGTGGTGATCGACGCCCACGCGGCCATCGGCCGGACGCTGTACCAGCTGCAGCGGTACGGCGACAGCGAAGCGGTGCGGCGCGAGGGGCTCGCGTGGGCGCCGGACGCCCGTGACGCCGCCACGCGGCTCGCCCGCCTGGGCATCGCCTCGGAACTGGGCGGCATCCTGGCGGCGCAGGGCAAACGCGACGAGGCCGAGGCGTTGCTGCGGCGCGTCGACGAGGAGGTCGCGCGCGACTTTCCGGCGGACAACCTGCGCAACGAGAACCGGTTCCAGCAGTCGGTCTTCTGGCTGGGATTCGACGACGCGAAGGCCCTGCAGCTGGCGCAGCATGCGCGGGCAGGGCAGCTCGCCACCGGCACCGCGGAGTCCACGCAGGTGTCGCACGGGCTGCAGTACGTCGGCAACGCGCTGCTCGCCAACGGGCGGCCCGCCGAGGCCGAGGCCGCGTACCGCGATGCGCTGGCCGAGACCGTGCGCCACTACGGTCGGGCCAGCACCCACGGCGTGCGGGCGCTGGGCCGCGTGGTCGAGGCGATCGCGCGGCAGGGGGACGTCACCCGCGCCGAGGCCCTGATGGCCGACGAGCGGGCCGCGCTGTCGCGGCTGCCCGGCGGCCTGCCGACGTACGCGGCCCGGCAGTTCCGGGCGTTGCAACTGCAGAACGCCGTGCTCACGGGCGACGTGGCGCAGGCGGGGGCACTGCTGGCGTCGACCGCCGCGGACGTCGGGCCTCGCCCGGGCGCATCGCGCGACCAGGAGCTGCTGCTGGCCGCACGCATCCGCGCGCTCGAGATGACGGGGGACGTCGCCGGCGCGCGCGAACTGCTGCAGGCCGTGCAGAAGCACTGGCCCGATGCGGGGCGGCCCACGGCGGCGTGGCGACGGTGGGTCGACCTGCAGGACCGCCTCGCGCGCACGGTGGCGCGGGAGCGACCGTGAGGGTGGGGGTTGGTGCTACCAGCCCAGGAACAGCGAGACGATGCAGAGCCCCACCACGGCCACCATGGCCACCTGCTCGGAGAACCGGAACGCCGCGAAACGCCGCTTCGCCATCGCCACCAGGACCGTGCGGTGGCGGCGAGCCCGCGGGATGTCCAGGTGTTCGTCATGCTTCTTCGCGCTGCCGGCGTCGGGCCGGTCTCCCCGGCTGCATCGTATTCGTCCGGCGGTGCGGCGCGGTGTCCATTGGTGAACGGCCCGTGGCCGTGTGGCTCAACGCCCGCGGTTGTAGGGCGCGAACACCTCCACCACCCAGTCCACGAACACCCGCAGCTTGAGGCTCGGGTTGCGGTTGGCCGGATACGCCACGTGGAACGGCATGGGTGGCGGCGTCCAGTCGGCCAGCACCTCCACCAGGGCGCCACGCTCGATGTGCGGTGTCACGACGGGGCCGAACGTCTGCACGAGGCCCAGGCCGGTCAGCGCCGCGTTCAGGTGCGCTGTGCTTTCGTTCACGGAGATGAAGCCCTGTCCGGTGATGTCGAAGCGCTCGTCACCCCGCACGTAGGGCGCCGAGACGACCCGTCCGGTGCCGGCCGAGAAGTAGCTCACCATGGCATGGCGACCGTTCATCAGCTCCTGCGGGTGGCTCGGCGTGCCGTGCCGTTTCAGGTAGTCCGGCGAGGCCACGGTGACGAAGTCCATCTGCCCGATGCGACGCGCCACGAGCGACTGGTCCGTCATCGCCCCACCGCGGATCACGCAGTCGACCGCTTCGCCGATCAGGTCCACCGGCCGGTCGGTGACACCCAGCGCGATCTGGAGGTTCGGGTAGCGCCTGTGGAACGCGGGCAGGTGCGGCATCAGCAGCACGTTGGCCACCACCGCACCGACGTTGACGCGCACGCAGCCGGTGGGGTTGGTGCGGTCCTGCGTCAGGTCGGACTCGATCTCGTCGAGCTCCGCCAGCACACGCGCCGTGCGCTGGTAGTACGCGGCCCCCTCGGGCGTGACCGTCACGCGCCGCGTGGTGCGCTGCAGGAGCTTGACCTTCAGGTGGGCTTCCAGCTGCTGCACCAGCTTGGTCACGCTGGGCTTGGGCATCTCCAGCTGATCGGCGGCCCGCGTGAACGTGCCGGCCTCGACGACCCGCGCGAACACCCGCATGGCAGTGATCTTGTCCATCGGACGATTATTAGCGTTCTGGAAAAAGTCATCTGCCCGGCACCGTCTTTGTGTGAGGCCGCGGCGATCCCACACTGACCTTGTCTCTCAACACTTCTTCAAGGCAGATACCCATGACATCCCGACTCACCGACAAGATCGCCCTCGTGACCGGCGGCACCAGCGGCATCGGCCTCGCGACCGCGAAACGCTTCGTCGCCGAAGGCGCCCACGTCTTCATCACCGGCCGCCGCCAGGAACAGCTCGACGCCGCCGTGAACGAGATCGGCCACCACGTGACCGGCGTGCGCAGCGACGTCTCCGACCTGGGCGACCTCGACCGCCTGTACGCCACGATCAAGGACGAGAAGGGCCGACTCGACGTGCTGTTCGCCAACGCCGGCGGCGGCCAGGTGGCGGCGCTGGGCGAGATCACCGAGGCCCATTTCGACAGCATCTTCGCCACCAACGTGCGCGGCCTCGTGTTCACCGTGCAGAAGGCGCTGCCGCTGATGCCCAAGGGCGGCACCATCGTGCTCAACGCGTCGACCACGTCGATCAAGGGCACGCCGGGCTTCAGCATCTACAGCGCGAGCAAGGCCGCCGTGCGCAACCTGGCGCGCAGCTGGATGCTGGACCTGAAGCCCGCGGGCATCCGCATCAACGTCCTCAGCCCGGGCGTGGTGCCCACGCCGGCCTACGACCTGCTGGGACTGAAGGGCGAGCAGCTCGACCGGTTCATCCAGATGCAGGCGCAGACCATCCCGCTGGGGCGCGTGGGCACCACCGACGAGATCGCGAAGGCGGCGGTGTTCCTCGCGTCGGACGACAGCAGCTTCGTCAATGGCGTCGAGCTGTTCGCGGACGGGGGCATGACGCAGGTCTGATCGATCCTCCTGCCATCGGGGCGGCCCCGCCTCGATGGCCGCGTCGAACGCGCGAGAGGGGCGTCACTTGAAGGTGGGCGGTGGACCGAGGACGTCATCGACCTGGGCCATGGAATCGAACCGTGGCAGGCGGTTGATGCCCAGCCAGAACTTCGCGGCCGCGTTCAGGTCCGTCTGGTACTGATCGCGGTCCGGACTCTTCACCACATAGGCATTGGCGCCGCCGCGATAGATCGCGTAGATGTCCGCCGCGGCTTCCGACCCCGTGATGACGACGACGGGCGTGATCAGATTCTCGCGCCGCACATGCCGGAGGACCTCCGACCCCGGCGCCCCCGGCAGGGACAGGTCGAGAAACACCGCGGCGTAGTTTCCTGGCGATTTCTCGAGAAGGCGGATGGCCTGCGAGGCGCTGTTCGCTGTTTCAGCCTCGAACTGGCTGTAGGGCCGGACGGCGTTCCGGAGGGCTTCGATGTCCGTCGCCTCGTCGTCCACGAGCAGTACTTTGTTCCACATGACAAGGGCCTCCTGGTGCCCGAATGGTTGCGAAACGTGAGTGTATTGCGGCCCGTGCTGTCATACTGGCCCGTGACTTCAGATCAGGAAAAGCGGCTTCTGGCCGCACGGGGAAATGTGTCGGTGATGGTTCGCAACCGTGACCGGGCGGACCTGCTCGTGCTCTTGCAAGCGGGGCTGATCGAGTTCGACGGGCCCGTCTACCACCTGACCGAAGCGGGCAGGCAATGGACCCCCTTCCGCGCGATGTCGGACGTGTCGAGGCTGGAGGGGATGGCGGCCGAGGGCCTGGCCGAACGGAAGCTGTCCGGCAGCGCGAGCCTCCCTTCCGTCGCGCCGATCGACGAGATCAAATAGGCGGCGAACGGGCGGCCGTTCCTGGTCGGGTTCCTCGCAAGACATCCTCGCGAGACAGGAGGCCGTGGGTGGGAGCGACCTGGTCACGCCCACGCGCGCTCACCCGCGATGGAGGAGGTCACCGAAGACCGTGTGCGCGGCGGGGTGCCGCTGCGGGCCGGGCGCGTCGTAGAGCACGAGCCAGCCGCCGCCCGGCACCATGCCGTCCGGCAGTTCGCAGAAGGCCTCCGCGCGGTCCTGGCCGGGTGCGTGCGGCAGGTCGACGGGGGCGTCAAAGGTTGCCTGGAAGCGCACCGGCGCCTCGTTCGTGCGCAGCGCTCCGCGTGCGCCGGGCCAGCGGAACAGGCGGATGTCGCCGTCCAGCACCATCGTGGGGCCGGCGAGCACGAACAGGTCGTCCCCGTCGAAATGCAGGTCGCGGACCCCGAGGCCGCCCAGCTGCAGGAAGTGCTTGCGCAGCATCGTGCCCCGACCGTCGAGCGGCGTCAGGCGCAGCCACGCGCCTTGCGGCTGCACGGCCACCTCGAGAAGCAGTGTCCAGCCCCGCAGCACCGGCCCGCGCAGGCCGAGCAGCAGGCGTGTCCCGTCGATCGCGAGGCCTTCGATGTCGAAGCCGTTGTCCTTGCCGGGGATGGCGAGGAAGGGCGCCAGGTGCGGGTCTTCCGCGAGCAGGTCGATGAGCCCGTTGCGCACGATGTCGCCCTTCAGGCGCATCGCGCGCCGACCATCGCTGGCCTGGCGAACCAGCGCGGGCGTGCCGTCGCTCGCCACGTCGATCGGAATGCGGGCCAGCAGGCGGCGGTTGCCGTCGAGCTCGACCCGCGTCAGGCGCCTGGCGTTCGTGGCGTCGTCGCGGCCGGGCTTGGCGTTCTTCCGCTTGAGCCCGTGCGACCCCACCAGCCACAGCCAGCCGTCGTGCACCGCCAGGCCTTCCAGGTCGGCCTCGTCGTCGGGTCCGCCGGGCAGGTCCAGCAGCGTGTGCAGCGGAAACGAGGCGGTGCGCGCGAAGTGCAGCGTCTCGCCGGCCGCGGGTTCGCGCCGTTGCAGCAGTTCCACCGCCGCCGCCTCGTCCCCCACCACCCAGAGCCAGTTCCCCGTGAACGCCGCGCCGGACAAGTTCGTGGACGCCAGGCTCTCGGCGGCGAAGTCGAGGCGTACGGCGTGGGGCAGGAGCGTGTCGGTCATGGCGGGGGCCTCCCGGGCGTCTGGCGGGGATGGGGCGCTCGTGCGTCCGGCACGTCGCGCGACTCGGGTCGGATCGGAGGATAGCGCGTGGGGGCTGGAAGCGCGCTCGGCAGCGGAGAAGGAAGAATGCAGCCGCCACCACCGCCATTGCGCGCGATGGCGTGAAGTGAGGACCTCCCCGCACAGGGCCCTCTCTCTTCGTTTCAGCGGCGCGGGTATGGCGTGAGGCTCAGCAGGTCACAGACGCCGCTCTCGCGCACCGTCACGTCCCACACTTGTCCCGTGGCCGGATCCTGAAGCACCGCGAGCGCGTTGCGGGCCACGCGCTCGGCTTCCGGCACGTCCAACCGCACCGTCAGCCGGGCATGCAGTGCCTCGTAGACGGGCTCGTCGTCGTCGACCTGGCGCGGCGCCTCCCAGGGCGGTGGACGTTCGGTTCGCCACCACCGGCGCAGCCAGGCCAGCCGGTCGCGGCCCGTTCCGGGCACGGGCGTGGCCATGCGCAGCACGGGCGGGCCCTCGTGGAGCACGATCACGTACCAGACCTGGCCGGTGTCCCGGTCCCGGCGGATCGCCTCGGTGCCGGCGGGGGACGAGCCCTCCCACGCATGCGGGTCGGTGCGTGCGATCAGGGGGCCATAGGCGGGGTCGTTCTCGAACACCGCCCGCGGCCGGCGCCACGGCGCCGACACGCCGTCGAGTCGGGCGATGAACGTCGACAGCAGGGTCCGGAGCGGGGGATGTTCAGGCATGGCGGCGGTGCGAGCGTAGCAGCACCGCACGCCACGACGTCACCACGGGGGGCATGGTCGCTGCGATCGGTGGCGGACAGGGCACGATGCGCAGGACTGGCGCCGAAAACCCCCGCTTCTCCATACGACATGCCCGGGGGACTCCGCCTAGACTGGAGCCGCTACCACCACCGGGTTCAAAGTGTCTTTCGACCTCGACGACAGCCAATTCTTCGAACACGCCCCCGTGTCGCTGTGGATCGAGGACTTCAGCGCGATCAAGGCGCTGTTCGATGCGTGGCGAGCCGCGGGCGTGTCGGACGTCGAGGCGCACTTTCGCGACCATCCCGCCGCGTTGGAGGCCTGTGCGGCGGCGATCCGCGTCCTCGCGGTCAATCGGCGCACCGTGCAGTTGTTCAAGGCCCGCGATCTCTCCCATCTGACGGCCAACCTCCACCAGGTGCTGCGCGCCGACATGCGCGAGGTCCACGCGCGCAACATGACCGCCCTGTGGGCGGGCCACACCGAGTTTTCGGGCGAAGGCCCCAACTACACGCTCGAAGGCGAACGCATCGACGTGCTGGTGAATGCCCGCATCGTGCCGGGCCATGAATCCGACTGGCGCCGCGTGGTCGTGGCGCTGGAGGACATCAGTTCGCGCGTGCGCACCGAAGATCGCCTGAAGCACAGCGAACACTACGCGCGCAGCCTCTTCGAACACTCCCCGATGTCGCTGTGGATCGAGGACTTCAGCGGCATCCGCAGCTTGTTCGAAGTGCAGCGCGAGGCCGGCGTCACCGACTTCCGCGCCTTCGTCGACGCCAACCCTGACTTCGTGGTGGCGTGCACGCGCGCGATCCAGGTCGTGGACATCAACCAGGCCACGCTGCGGATGCATGGCGCGCGGGACAAGCGCGAAGTGCTGTACAACCTCGGGCTCATCTTCCGCGACAAGATGCTCTCCCATTTCGCGGACCAACTGGTCGAGCTGTGGGAGGGGCGCACCGCCATGCAGTGCGAGACGGTCAACTACACCCTCTCGGGGCAGGAATTGAGCCTGTACCTCCAGGGCTCCGTCCTGCCGGGGCATGAGGAGACCTGGACGCGGGTCCTGGTGTCGCTCACGGACATCACGGCGCGGAAGCAGGCCGAGGCCTACCTGCAATACGTCGGACGCCACGACCAGCTGACGAAGCTGGCCAACCGCGCCCATTTCGACGAGGCGCTGAAGCAGGCGCAGGCAGGCCCGTTCCCCGTCAGCATCATCATCGCGGACATGAACGGCCTGAAAGCGGTCAACGACAGCCTGGGGCATGCGGCCGGCGACGACCTGTTGCGCCGTGCGGGAGAAACGCTGCGGAAGGCCTTGGGCGAGGACCGCTGCATCGCGCGCATCGGCGGCGACGAGTTCGCCGTCCTGCTGAGGGGTGTCAACGAGGTGGAAGCACACGCGGCCATCGAGCGCATCGAGCGCATGGCCGGCCTCAACAACCAGTTCCACACGGGGCCCCGCCTCTCGTTCGCCATCGGCACCAGCACCGCCGTCGACGCGGCGACGCTCCTGCGCGCGCAGCACCAGGCCGATGCCGCCATGTACTCCGACAAGCGCTCACACTACCGGCAGCAGGGGCACGACCGGCGCGCGTGATTCGGGATGGCAGTTGCCGCGGTTCAGCCGCTCGCCAGCTGCGCCTCGATGGCCGCCTTGTCCACCAACGAGGGGTGCGTCAGGCCAGGTGGTCCAGCGGCATGACCATCGCGGCCTGGAGCACCCTTTCCAGATGCGACCGTTGGTTCGGATGGATGCGGTTGATGACGTTGGGATCGGACAGTCGCACCAGGATGCGCCCCGCCGCGGCCGACCAGTCGAAGTCGAGTTCGATGGCGAAGTTGAGGCGGCCGCCATGTGCCGCGTTCTGGGAGTTCGTGTAGAACAGGGCATCGATGCGCACCCAACCGGCCACTTCACCTGCGCTGACGAGGTGCAGGTGGTAACCGCCGCTGTTGTCGCGACCGGGCGAGTACCAGCTGCCGGACGCGTGCGACCAGCCGTCATCCGTAAGGACGCGGCGCGGAATCACCATCGCCCAGATGCCGTCGGCCTCCTGTTGCTTGCGTTCCGCTTCCACCTTCGCCTGGTCGGCCTTGATGGTCTTGGCCGTGATCCCACCCTTCAGCTTCAACATGCTCGTTCTCCTGGTCGGTTGCTGGACGTGGAGCAGCACCGCCGCTCCCCTGACTGCACGGTGATGCGAGAGGGCGCGTGAAGCGGCAGGCGCCGTCCACCGCGTCCTCGGCACAGAAACCCAGCCGCGACAGGAGCTGCCGCGCCGGGAGGTTTCCCGGATCGGTGTGGGCGACCAGCCTTTGCAGGCGCCAGACCGCCTCGGTGAAGCCCATGACCGCGCCGACCGCTTCCATCGCACCGTGTTGGCGCCGGTGGGCGGCATCGACGAAAAAGGCGAGTTCCCCGGTGCCGTCGACCACGGAATGGATGCTGACCAGGCCGGTCGGCGCCAGCCCCCTCAGGACGAGCCAGGCGCGGGTGGTGGCCGGGTCGGCCGCCAGCAAGGTGGCCAGCCTCTCGGCCTGGTGGCGGTGTCGAAGCGGCTGGCCGTCCAGCTCGACGGCGGACGACCCCGCCAGCAACGCGAATAGCACCGCGCCGTCCCCGGGCGCGACCGGCCGCAGCGTGAACCGTGCCGTGCGCAACGTGCAATGCATCGAACGGCTGCGGAACATGGGCGGCACCTCCGGTGCGGCATTGTGTGGCGCCGCGACGCGATCGGGAATCCCGCAGTTGACGGCTTTCGCGGTGCGGGGTTCCTCAACACCGCAGGAAGAAGAAGGCGACCGCCAGCGCCAGTCCGCCGGTCCAGACCACGGCCATCCCGGTGAGGCCCAGGGCGATCACGGGGGCGCGGACGACCCAGCGCACGCCGCGCGAACGTCGGACGACGACACGGAAAAGAAGCGCTCCGGCGACGAGACCCGAGGCGACCACCGCCCAGCCGATCACGTCGACCATCGGATGCTTCGGACCGAACTCCGGTGGACACCGGGCGAGGGACCATGCAGGCGCCGAGGCCATGAGAAGCACGGCGAGGAGCGCGCCGCATCGCCCACTGCGCAGCGAGGTAGCCATGGCCACGTTCAATCGCGCGCCGACGGCCGGCGCATCGCCAGCTGCGCCTCGATGGCCGCCTTGTCCACCACCGACCACACCCGCCACACCTTGCCGTCGCGGAACTCGTAGAACACGTTTTCGGTGAACCGCACGCGCTGCCCGTTCACGGGCAGGTTGAGGAAGGTGCCGACCGGGGTGCAGTCGAAGTGCAGGCGGGCGGCGACGTGGGGTGGGTCGACGACCAGCAGCTCGATCTCGAAGCGCAGGTCGGGGATCTCGGCGACGTCGCGTTCCAGCATGGCGCGGTAGCCGGCGAGGCCCACGTCGCGGCCGTTGTGGCTGGCGTGGTCGTGCACCCAGTCGCCGAGCGTGGCCCAGTCGCGGTGGTTCAGGCAGGCGATGTAGTCGCGGTAGAGGTCGGCGAGGTCGCGGGCGGGCATGGCTCGAACGGTTCCGGGAGGCTGCGCCGTCGATGGTACGCGGTTGAGCCGGGGCCCCACCAGATCCTCGTCATCGCCCCCAGGCCCGGTACAGCGGATAGCGGGTGTGGTCGATGGCGTTGACGGTGTTCACGCTGTCGATGGTCACGCACGCGGTTTCATTCACCGACTCGTTGTTCGAGAACACGAGCCCGCCCGTCTCGTCGAACCGGCGCGACTGTTTCAGGCCGCTCTGGAAGACACCACCGCGAAAGCCGCAGGTCACCGTCACGGTCGTCTGGAGCTTGCGTGGCGAGCCGTCGTCGGGCACACCGTCCGCCAACACCTTGTCGAAGTACGTGTTGACGGTCAAGGCGGCGCTGAACCTGTCGCGGCGTGCCGCGATGAGCGTGGAGCCATAGGTGTCGAACGTCGACTTCTCCAGCATCGAGAACACGCCGTTGTCCACATTGCCTGACAGCGTGGCCACGGTCTTGCCGTCGGTCATTTCGGTGATGCTGTGCAGGTACGTCACGCTGCGAGGCTCCTGGCTCAGGATGGATTCCCTGAAGTCGATCTTGTCGCCGTCCATGCATTCCAGGATCTGGTACGTGGCACTGTTCGCGACGTATCGGCAGTCGGTGACCACCACGGGGCTGGTGACGCTCACGGGCACGCTCACTGATTTCTGCGACAGGGTGTGGGTGGCCGTGATGGTGGCGTCGCCCGCGGCGTAACTGGTGACGAGGCCGGTAGCATTCACGGCGGCGACAGCGGGGTTCGAGGACACCCACGACAGCGAGGGCACGCGCACCTGCTGGCCCGCCGCGTCGGTGGTGAACACGCGGACCTGGATGGCGTCGCCGGAGGTCAGCGCCAGGCGCGTCGGGTCCACTTCCAGTTCACCGCAGCCTACGCCGACGTTGCGCTGCGCCAGGAGCGTTTCGTACTGGCCGAGTTTCCTGGCGACCGTTCCGACGCTTCGGAAGCCCGCGTGGCCGACCAGTTCGCCGATGGCGTTGACCTTGAGCGTGCCGCAGGCGTACGTCGACGACTCGAGGTCGCCGTACGTTCCCGCGAAGTCGGCCCCCAGTTGGTACTTGATGCTGTAGGTGGAACGGACACCCGCCGCCAGGTTGAACCCGAGTTGCGCACGCTGCAGGGCCGAGGCCTCCAGGCCGAACTCCAGGAGCAAGGTGGCGCCGATCTCGGCTTGTCCGCCGGTGCTCACGCGCAGGTCGTTGTCGATCATCGCGTTTCGCGGGGGCGACTCCACGATGAAGCGCCGGGCACCGCCTTCGGTGAAGGCGAAGGTGCCCTGGTCGTCGGTGAACACGGCCCGGCTCCCGCCCGACACCTTGAAGAGTTCCCCCTTGGTCGACGCATCGACCTTCACCGAGAGGCAAACCGGCATCTGCATGGGCGAGACGCGCGGCAGCGCGATGGGGATGTTGCCGAGGCGGACGCGCGTGTTCGGGAAGGTGCTGCCCGTGGCCGAGGTGCAGGCGCTGTTCTCCGCGGGACCGAGCGAACCCTGCGAACTGGCGGTCAGCGCGGCTTCCGCGCTGGCGTCCAGCGTCACCACGAGTTTGCCGGTGCGGGCCAGCAGTTCATACGCATCCGCCACCACGGTCACGCCGGCGGAGATCCCGCCTTCCAGCGCCCAGCCGTTGCCGAGGGCCATCTTCCCGTCGATGTGGAAACCCTTGTCGATGAACGTTCCCGTCGTGGCGTCGTCGGCCGCGGCGGGCTCGGCGAGCAGTGCGCGGGCACGCCGTCCGGCGCCCGGGGTGTCGCCGCTCGCCGTGGCCACGTTCACGAGCGCGGTGTTGGGCACGAAGGTCCTTTCGTCGAGCGTCATCTCCCCGTCCAGCCGGATCGACGCGTACACCTCGGTGAGAAGGGGTTCGCTGACGGTCACCCGGAACGGCGCCGACGTGGCGACGCCGGTGGCCTTGTAGGCTCGGTTCCCCACCACGAACACCTGGCCGGTGACCACCGGTGGCGCGGCCGTGAACTCCAGGGTGTCTGCCGAAACGAGGCTGACTTTCGAGTCCCACGATGCATCGAGCTTCGTGACCCCGGGCGCGAGCGTCGTCGTGACTTTCAGCGGGCCGTCCGTCGATTGTTCGGGCTGATGTGGCGAGGGGCCCTGAAGGTCTTCGTTCGAACTGCCGCCACCGCCGCACGCCTGCAGCAATGCGGCGACAGACGCCGCGACCATCCACCTGCGCATTGCACGCATGCTTCTTCCTCCCCAGGAATGTTCAGTGACTGGTTTGGAGAATCAGGTGTGGCCGCGGGGCCGGCAATCACCGATTCGCGGGGGATTCAGGTGCCCGAACGGACCTGTGATGAATGGGCGCGGTGTCACAAACTTCCATCGGGAAGGGCGGCAGCGTCTCTCGTGTTTGACGTCGGCCAAGGTCGTTGCGCGCAAGAGGTATGCCCGACCCTGAATGCGCTTCTGAATGCGCTCGCTTGGCTGCCAGCGCTTATTCTTTAGCTTCGTGCTGAGGCTTCAAGACTCGGTCCACGATATATCGAGTGTGCGAATTGGTCATCCACTCGGTGCGAGGGCAGCGAGTATGCCCCTGGGAGCCGGCATGTATCCACGGCGACCGCCCTCCCTCTCCACTCCCCATGCCCGGGTCCATGGCGTACTCGGTGTAGTCGGCAAGCAACTCGCCTGTCTGCCGATCAACCATGCGGATCACCGTGCCAGCAATCCAAAGGTCTCGATTCGCCGCGTCAACGATGTCCACGTAGTCGACTGCATATCGCGCGCTCGGCGCGGTGATTTGCGTGCGCTGTATTCTGGGGGGAGTCGGGGTGCCATCAACGATGGGGCGATACGCATACCACTGGCCATCTGACAGATCGTAGGCTTCGACAACTTCGTACCGCGGTCGGCCAGACCGTGAATCGCCCCGGATTCCCTAGACAGTCCTGAGCCGTTGGGAATGTCGACGCTCGAACTCCGCTGGCGAAGTGCCGCCAGCAGTGCCGTGCCGACGCTTGGCGTTATAGAACATCTCGATGTAGTTG
>Ga0209051_1000149_pt1 | contig 132185 bp, 137 predicted proteins | sample AraplaCvi_mMS_r2_2_FD_184286 | JGI IMG/M metagenome (GOLD analysis project Ga0209051, IMG submission 184286) | Arabidopsis root microbial communities from North Carolina, USA - plate scrape MF_Cvi_mMS_r2 (SPAdes) (version 2) | ecosystem: Host-associated > Plants > Roots > Endosphere | place...
AGGCATTAGCGTGGACCATGAGGACCTCTCGGTAGCGATGTGCGTGTGGTAACCACACCGATACCGGAGGTCCTCACCTATTCGCGCTCACCACGCCGTTCACAACCTGCCTGGGAGTTACAGCTAGTGACTGTCACCACTGCGTGGGACGAATTCTCCACCACCCCGCCCAGAGCGAGGAAGATGGCGAGATCGTGGCGATTCTTCGCCATCTTGCTCACGTTCGGCGAGGTCACAGGCCATAGGCTGGCGAAGTGGGGGACATTGCTGTCGGGGCGTTCGTGGTCGGGCTTGTCGTCATGGTCGTCGCCGCCTTCCGAAACGCCCCAGCCAAGGCCGCCCGTAATTATTGGGCCGGTGCGGTGATCACCACAGCGGCGGCAACCCTCATGGGCATCCCGCGCGGGTGGTCAGGAGCCCTGGACGGGTTCCTGCTATCCGTTTGCCTCATCCTGTTGTGCACGTACGTACGGACGCCGTTTCTCAAGGTCGCAGGCAAGACGCGAACACTTTTCAGCGCCCAACCCGAGCCCTACGGCATGAACCTCAGCACGCCGAAGACATGGTGGCTGCTCGTGTTCGTGGCGATAGTTTTCATGTACCCGGTGCTCGCTTTCGTCGACGACGGTGTGCGCGACCGGAAATTGGTCGCCTATGTCGCAGGCACGGTCCTCGTCGGTATGCGGTTCGGCTACCTCGACCGACTCATCTATAACCGCATCGCGGCCGGGCAGTACATCCAACTCGCGCTGGTATCGATCCTCACGGTCGGGCTCTTCCCGGTCGGCTATCTGGCGATGTATTACGGCGGGCGGCGCCTCATCGCCAAAACTGGAGGGTCCGGCCGACATTGGCGTCGCCCGACAGGAGCTGCCGCTCCTCCACCCCGTTGACCGTGCGTCTACGCAGACCGCCACTCGAAAGAAATCAGCCACGGCGCACAGTCAATCCGGGGCCTGTTGATCGTGCGTCCCATGCTTCGTGTTCGGCGATCCGCTAGTAGCGGTATGTGCCGTACTGCGAGCAGTAGTCGGGCAGGTCGGTGCCCACCTCCCGGTCCGCGTTCGACCGGGAAAGGTTGAACAGGTACCACGGGTCGTGGTGCGAGCTGTCTGATCGCACGCAGGCGCGGACGCGCTCAGGCAACCGGTGCAACGCCGGGTCGATGTCCGACGACAGCCGGGACAGGTACTCGGCATCGAGTTGGCCGGTCTGCTCGAAGCGATCGATGTTGCGATCGGCGACCAGGCGCTCGGGATTGAGCGCCGCCAGCCCCAGCAGCGCGACGACCCCGGCCGCCAGCACCGCATGCGGCAGCCAGCGCCCCGACATCCGTACTCCCGCCACGGCGACCAATAAAAACACCGCACCCAGCCAGAGCTCGATGGTGATCACCATCAAGCGGTCGGTGCTGAAGCCGTACGCCTGTTGATACAGCCACATCCGGTGGATCGCCGAAATAACCACGACAACCGAAGTGGCACAGAGGATTCCGGCCAATGTCCGCAGCACGCGGCGATCGCTCGCGGTTACCCGTCCCGCCACCCGGATCACCGCGCTGAGCACCAGCAGCGTCAGCGCCGACACCCACAGCAGCTGCCAGAAGCCCTGCCGCGCGTACTCGGCGTAGGTCAGTCCCTCGGTTTCCAGCACATGGGTGTGACCGCCGAACAACACCGCGGCCTGCACCGCCACGAACGCGATGAACAGTGCGTCGAGCACCCCCAGCGGCACCGCCCACTCCCAGCGCGGCACCGGCTTCATCGGTTTGGGCGCGAGGATATCCAACCGCGGCGCGAACCGCGTCAGGTAAGAACCTCCGAGGACGAAGCCCACCACCATCCCGAAGACCACGATGCGGGCGACGACGTCGACCCCGTCGAACCGCGGCACCAGCTTGCCCACCAGATGCGCGAAGGCCGCGTCTGCCGAGGCGAACAGCGCGCCGAACACCACCGTCAGCAGCACGGTGAGCCCGATGACGGCGGCGACCCGAACCGGGTTGGCAACACCTACCCGACCTACCCGCGCCGACACTCCGCGACGTGCCCAACCGAGGACGCGAGCCGGCAGCGCCCACGCCAGGAACGGCGCGGTCAGGACCGCGGTCCAGGTGCGCCCACCGAACAACGTGCACCATCCGACGATCCAGGCCGCCATGATGCACAGCACGCCCAGCCAGTCGGCCGCCAGCAGCGCGGGTACCGCGAGCAACGCCAGGGTCAGCGCCATTCCGACCCACTCGGTGCGCGTCGGCCGACGCTCGGCGGTGCCGTACACGACGGCGAACACCATCACGCCGACAACCAGGTAACCGACGCTCAGCGCCGACGGCCGCCACAGCGCGGTACCGAGCAGACCGGCCACCGCGGCGAGCAGGACGACCCGATGCGGCGCAGCGGCCAGCGGGCTGATCGGCCAGACCCGCCGCGGCAACATCGTCCAGCCGGGCTCACCACGCCGCGGCAGCGCAGGTCCGATCAGCGGCGGAATCACCGGCTGCCCTGGATATCCCATCAGCATCGTCATGCGGACCGCTCCTCTTGTTCCGGAATGCTCACCCTGAAGCGGCATCCCACGTTCGTCTCCACCACGTCAATCGCGCCGCCGTGCAACTCGACCGCCCACCGGGCGATCGCCAAGCCCAGACCGGTGCCGCCGTCCGAGGTGGCGCCGCGGGTGAACCGTTCGAAGACCCGCTCGCGCTCGGCCGGCGCGATACCCGGCCCCTGATCGGCCACCTCGAGCCGCAACCCCGTGGCATCGCGCGTCGCCCGCACCGTCACGCTGCCGCCAGCGGGACTGTGCCGAATCGCGTTGTCCACCAGGTTGACAACGACCTGCCGCAACCGTGCTGGATCGGCCAGCGCCGTCAATCCGGGCGGCGACACCTCGACCGCCACTGCCACGTCATCTGCAGAGACGGAGACGTGCTCGACGGCTGCCCTCAGAAACACGTCAACGTCGAACCTGTTGATCCGCAACGGAATTGCCCCGCCTTCGAGGCGGGACAGGTCCAGCAGATCAGTGACCAGCTCACCGAGGCGCTCGGTCTGCGACAGCGCCAACCGCATGGTCTGCGCATCGGGTTCGACGACGCCGTCGACCACGTTCTCCAACACCGCTTGCAATGCGGTGATGGGCGTGCGCAATTCATGGGATACGTTGCCGATCAGCCCGCGCCGGTACTCGTCGGCGGCGCCGAGGTCGGCTGCCATCTGATTGAATGCCGTTGCCAGCTGGCCGACTTCATCACGCGACGTGGCGCGAACCTGAATGCTGTAGTCGCCCTTAGCCATAGCCCGGGCCGCGGCGGTCATCTGCCGCAATGGCGACGTCATGCCGTGCGCCAGGAACTGGGTGAACAGTAATGAGGTCAGCAGTGCGGACAGCAGCGCATACCGGAACTGCCAACTCGCGCCGATCCAGAAGGTGAACGAAGCCAACAGGATTGCGCCGCCGACCAGCAGCCCCATCTTGATCTTGAAGGACGCGAACGGGTCCAACGGCCTGGGCAGCCGGTCCCACAGTTCACCGAACATGCTCACCGCGGGACCTCAAGCGCATAACCGACCCCGTGCACGGTCCGGATCAGCTCCGCACCGAGCTTGCGGCGCAACGCTTTCACGTGACTGTCGACCGTGCGTGTCTCGGCCCCCGACCCCCAGCCCCAGACGTGTTCGAGCAGTGTCTCGCGGGGCACCGCGACCCGGGGACGTCCAGCAAGGAAGGCCAGCAAGTCGAATTCTGTTCGGGTGAGGTGGATTTCGACGTCACCCTGGTGCACGCGACGTTCGGCCAGATCGATGCGGTACTCCCCCACCGACAGCGGCTGGTCTCCGGCCGCCCGCTCCACGCGACGCAACAACACCCGCACCCGCGCCACCAACTCGCGCATGCTGAACGGTTTGGTCAGATAGTCGTCGGCACCGATACCGAGACCGATCAGCATGTCGGTCTCGTCGGTGCGGGCGGTCAACATGAGTACCGGCACCGCACGCTCCGCCTGGATGCGCCGACACACCTCCAGCCCGTCGAAGCCGGGCAGCATGACGTCCAGCACCACCAGGTCGGGCTGCGTCGCCGCCGCGGCGGCCACCGCCGACGGCCCGTCGACGGCCGTCTCCACTTGGAACGACTCGGCTCGCAGACGGGTCGCGACCGAGGACAGGATGGTCGGCTCGTCGTCGACCACCAGGATTCGCTTCACGCTTTCCGACTGTAAGCGCGGTTTGTGGGGCTTACCGGCAGCGATTGTGAAGAAACTGTGGAGACTTGAGACCGCGAATAGAACCCCCGCCCCCACCCGCTCGCGGGTTGGCCGGGCGATTCGGGCGCCATCGTCACAGCATGGCAACCAAGCGCTTGCTAGGGTAGGTCGGACCGGTGTTGACTTGGCCACGTACACAAAGATCGAGTGCTCACCTGGGTCGCGCGCGTTGAGGCGATCGCGGCCCTGAGGGCGGGCGAGGTCACGCGCGCGGTTGTCGACCGCGACCGATAGATGGGGCACGATGTGAAATGGATGAGTATCAGGAGATCATGAGCACGACAGAGCTTGCCCTGGAGGGCATCCGGGTCATCGACATGACCCGCGTCTTCGCCGGCCCGATCAGCGCGCAGATACTGGGCGACCTCGGCGCTGACGTCATCAAGGTGGAGCGACCGGGCAGCGGTGACGAAGGGCGCGGTTACGGTCTTGCCTCGGTCGAGGGCAAGGATGGCAAGGACCTTCGCCAGTCCGGCTTCTTCACCGCGTCGAACCGCAACAAGCGGTCGATCACGGTCAACCACTCCAAGCCGGAGGGGCAGGACATCCTGCGTGCCCTGGTCAAGACCGCGGACATCCTGATCGAGAATTACAAGGTCGGCGACCTCAAGCGGTTCGGGTTGGACTACGAGAGCCTGAAGGCGATCAATCCCCGCCTCATCTATTGCTCGATCACCGGCTTTGGCCAGACCGGGCCGATGGCGGCGCGCGCGGGCTACGACGGGTTGTTCCAGGCGAGCGGCGGCATGATGGCCGTGACCGGAATCCCCGAAGGCCAGCCCGGCGCGGGTCCGGTGAAGGCCGGTCCGAGCCTGGTCGATTTCGTGACCGGCCACAACAGCGCCATCGCGATCCTCGCCGCGCTGAACCATCGCAACAGCACGGGCGAGGGCCAGCACATCGACATGGCGCTGCTTGACAGTTCCGTGGCGATGATCTGCCACATCATGCAGGACTATCTGATCAACGGCGTCCAGGCGGAGCGGCTGGGCAATGGCGGCAACGGCGGCGGCCCCGCTGACCTCATCCATGCGAGCGACGGCATGACGTACATAACGGCCGGCAGCGACGCCCACTGGCGGCGCATGGCGGAGTTGATGGGCCAGCCCGAGCTCTACGACGACCCGCGCTTCGACACCAACGCCAAGCGGGCCAAGATCAATCGCGCGGAGTTGATCGACATCATCAACGTGTGGAGCCGGCAGTTCACGACGGAGGAGCTTCAGGCGAAGTTCGATAGCGTGGGCATCCCGGCCGCGCGCTATAACGACCTAGCGGAGGTCTGGGATGATCCGCAGGTGCAGCATCGGGGCCTGCGCGCCACGACTCCGCACAGGTGGGCCGCCGCCGGATCGGTCGACCTGATCGGCAGCCCGCTGGCGGGCATGGGCGCGACGCCTGCGACGATCCGCCTCGCGCCGCCGCTGATCGGCGAGCACACCGCGGAGGTACTGGGCGAACTGGGTTATGACGCGGCGCGGATCGCGAGCTTGCAGGAGCAGGAGATCATCTGATCGAGAGGGTCCGCCACCAGGTCAGGCTCGCGAGATCGCGATCCAGCCACACATGAAAATGCCCGCCTAATTGCGACAACCTTGTCGCAATTAGGCGGGCAAGTGTATGTATCCGAACCTCGGGGCCGGATGAAAACTACGCCCGCTGGCTCGACACCGAAATGATCTCACCGGTCAGGTAACTGGAGTAGTCACTGGCCAAATACGCGATGGTGGTGGCGATTTCCCACGGCTCGGCGGCACGGCCGAATGCCTCGTCGGAGGACAGCCGGTCCAGCAGCGCGGCATCGGCCGACTTCTCCAGGAACTTGTGCCGCGCGATGCTCGGGGACACCGCGTTGATCCGCACCCCGTACTCGACGGCTTCGATTGCGCTGCAACGGGTCAGGGCCATCACGCCGGCCTTGGCGGCGGCGTAGTGCGACTGCGAGTGCTGGGCGCGCCAGCCCAGGACACTGGCGTTGTTGACGATCACGCCGCCGTGCTCAGCACCGCGGAAGTACCGCAGCGCCGCACGGGTCGCGCGCATCACCGAGTTGAGGGTGACGTTCAGGACGCGGTCCCACTCGTCGTCGGTCATGTCGACCAGCGGGGTTTCCCCGCCGAGGCCGGCGTTGTTGACCAATACGTCCAGGCGGCCCATCTTTTCGACGGCCGCGGTGATCAGGGCGTCGACGGCCTCGGTCGAGGTCACGTCGCAGACGACAGCCTCAACCTTGCCCAGGCCGAGTGCGGCCAACTGGTCGCGGGTCTCGTTCAGGCGCCGCTCGTGGTAGTCGGACACCACGACGTCGGCGCCTTCCAACAGCGCCCGACGGGCGGTGGACGAGCCGATGCCGGTGCCGGCGGCTGCCGTCACGAGGACGACCTTGCCCTTCAGCAGGCCGTGGCCTTCAACCTCGGTGGGTGCAACTGAAAGATCCATCAGCCCTTGGCCTCTCGGGGTAGGCCGAGCACACGCTCGGCGATGATGTTGCGCTGAATTTCGTTGGAGCCGCCGTAGATGGTGTCCGAACGGGAGAACAGGTACAGGCGCTGCCACTCGTCGAACTCGCCGCCGGGCAGCGTCAGACCGGCCATGCCCTGAATCTCCATGGCGATCTCGCCGAGTTCACGATGCCAGTTGGCCCACAACAGCTTTGACACGTTGTCCTGGCCAGGCTGCTCGACGTCCATGGTCGCCATCGCGTAGGACCGCATGGCCTGCAGGCCGGTCCACGACTCGGTCAGCTTGTGCCGGATCAGCGGATCCTCGATGGCGCCGGTGCGCTTGGCCACGTCGATCAGGCCTTCGAGCTCACGCTTGTAACGGATCTGCTGGCCCAGCGTAGAAACACCACGCTCGAAGGTGAGGGTGGCCATCGCCACGCCCCAGCCCTGCCCGGGCTCACCGACCACCAGCGACGCGTCGGTACGGGCGTCGTCGAAGAACACCTCGTTGAACTCGGAGTCACCGGTCAGCTGAACGATCGGACGGATCTCGACGCCCGGCTGGTCCAGCGGCACCAACAGATACGACAGGCCGTGGTGGCGCTTGGAGCCCTTCTCGGAGCGGGCCACCACGAAGCACCACTGCGCCCAGTGCGCCAGTGAGGTCCACACCTTCTGGCCGTTGATCACCCATTCGTCGCCGACCAGTTCAGCCGACGTCGAGACGTTGGCCAGGTCGCTACCGGCGCCGGGCTCGGAGTAACCCTGGGCCCACAGCTCGGTGACATTGAGGATGTTCGGCAGGAAGCGCTTCTTCTGCTCTTCAGTGCCGTACGCGATGAGCGTCGGCCCGAGCAGTTCCTCACCGAGGTGGTTGACCTTGTCCGGGGCGTCCGCCTTGGCGTACTCCTCATAGAAGGCGACGCGGTGCGCGACCGACAGGCCGCGGCCACCATGCTCCTCCGGCCAGCCCAGGCAGGTCAGCCCCGCCGCAGCCAGATGCTGGTTCCACGCACGCCGTTCTTCATAAGCCTCGTGCTCACGACCGGGGCCACCCAGGCCCTTGAGAGCTGCGAATTCACCGACGAGATTGTCGGCAAGCCATTGCCGGACCTCAGCCCGGAACGTCTGGACCTCTATCACCCTTGTAGGCTAACCTACCAAGCACTTGCTTTGTTAGAGGGAGTTCCGATGAGTGGGTCCGACGGCACCCAGCAGCCCGGTCGGCAGACCCCACCGCAGACCTACACAAAAGAACATTTGGCTAATTTCAAGACTCCGCGGTCGGTGGCGTTCCTCGAGACGCTGCCACGCAACCCTGGGGGCAAGGTGGTCAAACCACTGCTCAGGGCGAGCGAAGCGACGGGAAAGACAAACGGAGAGACGAGTCGGTAAATGGATCTGACATTCGACGACGAAACCGAGGAATTCCGGGCCGAGGTCCGCGACTTCTTGGCGTCCAACAGGGACAAGTTCCCCACCAAGTCCTATGACACCCTCGAAGGTTTCGAGCAGCACCGGGTCTGGGACAAGGTGCTTTTCGATGCCGGCCTGTCGGTCATCGCGTGGCCCAAGGAGTACGGCGGCCGCGACGCCACCATGCTGCAGTGGGTCGTGTACGAGGAGGAGTACTTCAAAGCCGGCGCTCCCGGCCGGGCTTCGGCCAATGGCACCGCGATGCTGGCGCCGACGCTGTTCGCGCACGGCACCAAGGAGCAGCTGCAGCGCGTGCTGCCGAAAATGGCCTCCGGCGAAGAGATCTGGGCCCAGGCCTGGTCCGAGCCCGAGTCCGGCAGCGACCTGGCGTCCCTGCGCTCGACCGCGACCAAGGTCGACGGCGGCTGGAAGCTCAACGGCCAGAAGATCTGGAGTTCGCGTGCGCCGTTCGGCGAGCGCGGCTTCGGCCTGTTCCGCTCCGACCCGGAAGCCGTGCGGCACAAGGGTCTGACGTACTTCATGTTCGATCTCAAGGCCGAGGGCATCACGGTCCGGCCCATCGCCCAGCTGGGCGGCGAGACCGGCTTCGGTGAAATCTTCCTCGACGACGTGTTCGTTCCCGACGAGGACGTCATCGGTCAGGTGCACGGCGGCTGGACCGCGGCCATGAGCACATCGAGCAACGAACGTGGCATGTCGCTGCGCAGCCCGGCCCGCTTCGTCGCGCCGGCCGAACGCCTTGTCGTGCAATGGAAGGTCGACCAGAACCCGGCCTACGCCGAGCGCGTCGCCGACGCCTGGATCAAGGCCCAGGCCTACCGCCTGCACACCTTCGGCACCGTGACGAGGCTGGCCAACGGTGGCGAACTGGGCGCCGAGTCCTCGGTGACCAAGGTGTTCTGGTCCGACCTCGACGTCGCCCTGCACCAGACCGCACTGGACCTGCGCGGCGCCGACGCCGAGCTGTACGACCACTGGACCGAAGGATTGCTGTTCGCCCTGGGCGGGCCGATCTACGCCGGTACCAACGAAATTCAGCGCAACATCATCGCCGAGCGCCTGCTGGGCCTGCCCCGCAAATAAGAGAGATCAGACGTGTTCTTTGAATTGGACGAATCGCAGCGCGATTTCGCTGCGAGCATCGACGCCGCGCTGGGCGCGGCAGACGTGCCCGCCGCCGTGCGGGCGTGGGGTGGGGTCGAGAAGGCAGCCGACGCTGCCCCGGGTCGCAAGATCTGGTCGACGCTGGCCGACCTCGGCGTCACCGCACTGAACGTGCCGGAAGAGTTCGACGGTATCGGCGCGCATCCGGTGGATCTGGTTGTCGCCCTTGAGCGTCTGGGCTACTGGGCCGTGCCCGGGCCGGTCACCGAGTCGATCGCGGTCGCGCCGGTGTTGCTGACATCGGAAGCCGGAGCTAAGCGTTCCGCAGAATTGGCCTCCGGTGAGCTCGTCGCCACCGTCGCCCTGCCGCCGTTGGCCCCGCGGGCCGTCGACGCCGACACCGCCGGTTTGATCCTGCTGGCGGGTGATGGCCAGGTGCAGGACGCCGTCATCGGCGCCGAGCACCAGTCCGTCGACCCGGCCCGCCACCTGTTCGACGTGACCGCCAGCGGCGAGGCCCAATCCACCGACACCGCAAAGGCTTTCGAGTTCGGTGCCCTGGCCACCGCCGCACAGCTGGTCGGTGCCGGCCAGGCGATGCTGGACATGGCTGTTGCCTACGCCAAGCAGCGCACCCAGTTCGGCACCGTGATCGGCTCGTACCAGGCCATCAAGCACAAGCTGGCCGACGTGCACATCGCTGTCGAGCTGGCCCGTCCGCTCGTCTACGGCGCTGCCCTGGCGCTGGCCGATGGCTCGCCCACGCTGGCCCGCGATGTCAGCGCCGCCAAGGTGGCCGCCAACGAGGCCGCACTGCTGGCCGCGCGGTCGTCGCTGCAGACGCACGGCGCCATCGGTTTCACCCAGGAACACGACCTGTCCCTGTTGCTGCTGCGCACGCAGGCGCTGCGCTCGGCATGGGGCGACTCGACGTGGCACCGGACCCGCGTACTGGCCGGCTTGTGATGAGCGCTTGCGCGAAGAAAAGAGGATGTGGACTGTGAGCGAAGAACGGGACATGCTGCGCGCCACCGTCGCGGCGCTGGTCGAGAAGCACGCAGGCCCTGAGGCCGTGCGGGCTGCCATCGAGTCCGAGAAGGGCTACGACGAGAAGCTCTGGCAGATGTTGTGCGAGCAGGTCGGCGCCGCGGCGCTGGTCGTGCCCGAGGATCTCGGCGGCGCCGGGGGCGAATTGGGTGACGCCGCCGTCGTCCTCGAGGAGCTGGCCAAGAACCTGGTCCCGACCCCACTGCTCGGCACCACACTGGCCGAACTGGCGCTGCTCGCCGTCGGCGCAGAAGAGCCGTTGGAAGGCCTGGCCGAGGGAACATCCATCGGCACAGTCGTTTTCGACGCCGGCTACGTCATCAACGGTGACGTCGCGGACGTGGTCATCGCCGCGCAGGACGGCCAGCTGACCCGCTGGACCGACACCACCGTCACGCCGGCCACCGCAATGGACCCGACCCGTCGGCTCGCCGCGGTGTCCCCCGGCAGCACCACCGCTCTGGGCACCGACCCCGGCCTGGCGGACACCGCCGCCATCCTGATGGCCGTCGAGCAGGTCGCCGCCGCAAGCCGCTGCCTGGACCTGACCGTGGCCTACTCCAAGGACCGCGTGCAGTTCGGCCGGCCGATCGGCAGCTTCCAGGCGCTCAAGCACCGCATGTCGGACCTGTACGTCAAGGTCTCGGCCGCCCGCTCGATCGTCAACGACGCGCTCGCCGACCCGACGCCCACGAATGCCTCTCTGGCCCGCTACATGGCCACCGAGGCGTTCAACGCCGTTGCCGGCGAGGCGATCCAGATGCACGGCGGCATCGCGATCACCTGGGAAAGCGATATCCAGTTCTACTTCAAGCGCGCGCACGGCAGTGCGCAGCTGCTCGGGTCCTCGCGGGAGCACCTGCGTCGCCTCGAAGCCGAAGTTCTGGCCTAACGTCGAGGCATGACCAATCCGGTAGCGCTGCGCGCAGGCATTCCGCCGTTCTATGTGATGGACGTGTGGCTGGCCGCGGCCGAGCGCCAGCGCAGCCACGGTGATCTGGTGAACCTGTCGGCGGGACAACCCGCCGCGCAGGCACCGGCGCCCATCCGGGCCGCGGCTGCCGAGGCGCTGGCGAATGACAACCTCGGATACACCGTCGCGCTCGGCATTCCCGAACTGCGGGAAGCCATCGCCAAGTCCTACCTGGACCGGTACGGCGTCGAGGTGGAACCGGACGCCGTCGTCATCACCACCGGATCCACCGGCGGCTTCCTGCTCGCGTTCCTGTCGTGCTTCGACATCGGCGACCGCGTCGCGGTGGCCAGCCCGGGCTATCCCTGCTACCGCAACATCCTGTCGGCGCTCGGTTGCGAGGTCGTGGAGATACCGTGCGGACCCGAAACCCGTTTCCACCCAACCATTTCCATGTTGGAGCGGTTGGACCCGCCGGTGAAGGGTCTGATCATCGCCAGCCCCAACAACCCGACCGGCACTGTGCTGCCGGCCGAGGATCTGGCCGCCATCGCCACCTGGTGCGACGACAACTCGGTGCAACTCATCAGCGATGAGCTGTACCACGGGCTCATCTACGACGACGCCCCCGCGACCAGCTGCGCCTGGGAGACCTCGCGCAACGCCATTGTGGTGAACAGCTTTTCGAAGTACTTCGCCATGACCGGCTGGCGGCTGGGCTGGCTGCTGGTGCCGGAGCCGCTGCGCCGGGCCGTCGACTGCCTGACCGGCAACTTCTCCATCTGCCCGCCCACGCTGCCGCAGTACGCGGCCGTCGCGGCATTCACGCCGGAGGCCATCGCCGAAGCCGACGCCCTGGTGCACCACTACGCCGAGAATCGGGCGCTGCTCCTGGCCGGGCTGGCCGAGGTCGGGCTCAACAAGCTGGCGCCCGCCGACGGTGCGTTCTACGTCTACGCCGACATCTCGGAGTACTCGACGGACTCGCTCACGTTCTGCGAGGAACTCCTGGCCGACACCGGTCTGGCGATCGCACCGGGCGTGGACTTCGACACTCAGCACGGCGGATCGTTCGTGCGGTTGTCGTTCGCCGGACCGAAGTCCGACATCGAAGAAGCGCTCCGCCGCCTGGGTCCCTGGCTCGCCGCGTACCGCCAGGGGTAGCTGTCGCGTTTGCCACACAAGAGGCAAGAACAATCGGCAGGCCGGTACCATCGGTCCGCAATGTCCCAGGAAACCGACAACCCAGAACCGGAAGTTACCGACGACTTACCGGTGAACCGCGAGGGCCTCGAACGGCACGGCATCAAGCTGTCGACGCCCATCGGTGAGATCGCCATCGCGATCTCGACGCCGCGCGGTGGTTTGGCGATCCCGAAGCGATTCGACCCGCTCGGCCTGGCCAATCGGGCCCTCGGCGTCGCGAAGTTCGGTTTCAAGCTGGCCGCCTGGGGTGGCGAGCAGATCGCGATCGCGACCAAGACCACCGTCGAAGCCATCGAGATGGCCCCCGAACGCACGCCGGCTCCCGCCCCGCAGAAGCAGACCGCCAAGGAGTCCCTGCACGGCAAGCTCGGCGGCCTGCTGGACCGCGCCCTCGACCAGAGCACCGCAGACGGTAAGACCGAGCTCTACCACCGGCTGCTCGATCAGCTGGTTGCCGACGAGGCCCGCATCATCGGCGCGCTGTCCGACAACGAGTCGTCGCCGCTGGTGAACATCTACCCGCGGAACCGCAGTGTCGCGACGCTCGAGAACGCGTGCCTGATCGGCCGCACCGCCAACGTCGCCCTGCCGCAGATGGTGCCGCAGTACGTCAGCCACCTGCTGGCGCTCGGGCTGGTCGAGACGGTTCCCGAGGACCCCGACCTCAAGGCCGACTACGAGATTCTCAGCGCGGAGTCGATGGTGCTGAAAGCCATCAAGGACGCCTCGCGGGGCCCCTTCCCGGCTCGCGTCGAGAAGCTGGCGTTGCGGCTGTCGGAGCTGGGCCGCGGGCTGTGGGAAGCCGCGATGCAGGACGAGTCCTAACTCCCCGAAAGATCCGGCCCGAACGTCACCACTGCCGATGCGTGCGTGACGCCGCTGCCGGAGACCACGGCCAACTCGGCGCCGCCGGCCGTCGGGGTGCCCTCGACTCGCACGACGTCGCCCAGAAACACCGGTCGCTGCAGCCGGAAACTGAATGCCGCCACCGCGCGGCCCGCCGCATGGCTGCGGACGAGCTCGGCCATCTGTACGGCGAGCAACGGGCCGTGCACCACCAGCGCGGGAAAGCCTTCGACCGCGGTGGCGTAGTCGGCGTCGTAGTGGATGCGGTGCGCGTTGGCTGTCAGGGCACTGAACCGGAACAACTGCGGCGGCGAGAACCGCGGGGTCGAAGCCCAGGGAGTGCGGTTCTCCCCCAACGGATTACGGTTGACGACTGCCGAAGGGGCACCGGCGGTGCCACTGCGGTACACGAGGTCCTGCTCCTCGACGATCCGCACCACACCGTGCTGCCGGTACTCGTGGCGAACCGTGACGAACAGCATCTCACCGCTGCGACCGTTCTTCACGGCGACAGCGACGACCTCGGCGCGACGGTGCACCGGCTCGCCGACCGTCAGCGGTGCGGTGATGCGCAGGCTCGCGCCGGCGAACATCCGGCGGCGCTGTGGAATCGGCGGAAGAAAGGGGCCGGCGGCGGGGTGGCCGTCGTCTCCGAGGTCTGCGGTCCGCGGCCACGGCGACTGGCAGTACAGCCAGTGCCACAACGGCGGAACTGTCTCGGCCGGAGTTTCCGCGCTACCCAATGTGGCGGCAAGCGAATGCATCCGGGCCGCGTCGATGTGATCGGTCACCTCTTCCACCCCGGGACGCCAGTTCTCGATCCAGTCCCGCATCGATGGCGCCATCGGCCTCACACCTCTCACATTCTCACTCGATATTCGGCATTGCGCCTCGACAATCGGTGCGCGACAACAGCTTCAGCGGCGATCAGGCGAGTCCGAGAAAGAGCCCGATCAGTGCTGCGGCAACGACGACGATCCACGCGTCGAAGGCAGCGACCAAACCGAGCGGCGCATGGCGCAGCTCCATGAAATAGCGACCGACGAACCGCACCTTCACGAACGCGATCAGCAGAATCATCACCCCGGCGGCGGCGCCCAGTCGATGCCCGGCGCCGAGAAACCAGGACATCAATGTCGCCGCGATCAGACCGGACCACACCAGTGTCGTCTTGTTGCGAAAGATGCTGAAAGCCATCACTTCACCAAGTAGAGGAGCGGAAAGATGATGATCCAGAGCAGATCGACCATGTGCCAGAAGCAGGCCGCGCCGTCCAGATAGGAGTGCTGCCATGCGGTCAGTTCGGGTCGCCTTATCAGCGTCAGCATGAACCACAAGAGCCCCATCCCGATCACGACGTGAACCAGGTGCAGGCCTGTCACCACGTAGAAGTATGTGAAGAATTGATCGGTGGCAGGCAGATAACCCTGGGATATCTTGTGCCCGTACTCAATCCCCTTGTTCACGACGAACAGCGCGCCACACACCATGGCACCGACGATCAACCGTCCCGCAAGCGCATTCTCCCGCTGCCGCACCGCACGCACCGCCGTGGCGACCAGCAGAGAACTGGTCAGCAGGATAAGGGTGTTGGCTACCCCGAACGTCTGGTTGAGCCGGGCCTGCGAGCCGTTGAACAGGAGTGGGTCGGCACTTCGGTAATAGAGATAGACACCGAACAACACGGCGAAGACCGTCATATCGCCGAAGATGAACACCCAGGTTCCCTCTTCACCCGGCAGCCTCCGTGCCTGCCGGTCGGCCTTACCAATCGCCACCATGCCCACGAATTTAACATGGAATAGATTTTTGTCTATGCTGGTCACATGACCATGCTCAGCGCTGAAGAGGCTTTCCTGATCCAGACGGTGCGGGAGTTCATCGACCGCGAGGTGAAGCCGGCCGTGCAGGAGGTCGAGCACGCCAACGAATACCCCGACAAGTGGATCGAGCAGATGAAGGCCATCGGGATCTACGGCTTGGCGGTACCCGAGGAATTCGGTGGCGCCCCGGTGTCGATGCCCTGCTACGCCCAGGTCACCCAGGAGCTGGCACGGGGCTGGATGAGTCTGGCCGGGGCGATGGGTGGCCACACCGTCGTCGCCAAGTTGTTGACGCTGTTCGGGACTGAGGAGCAGAAACAGACCTACCTGCCGAGGATGGCCACCGGCGAGGTCCGCGCCACCATGGCACTCACCGAACCCGGCGGCGGTTCGGACCTGCAGGCCATGACCACTGTCGCGAAGACCGATGGCGATGACCTGGTGATCACCGGCGCAAAGACCTGGATCTCCAATGCCCGGCGCTCGCAGTTGATCGCCCTGCTGTGCAAGACCGATCCGACGGCGCAGCCCAAGCACAAGGGCATTTCCATCGTGTTGGTCGAACACGGTCCGGGGTTGACGGTGTCACGAGATCTTCCGAAGCTGGGCTACAAAGGCGTCGAATCCTGCGAGTTGGCCTTCGACAACTACCGCATCAGCGCCTCGGCGATCCTGGGCGGGACACCCGGAAAGGGCTTCGGGCAGATGATGAAAGGCCTCGAAACCGGCCGCATCCAGGTGGCCTCCCGGGCTCTCGGCGTCGCAACCGCCGCGCTTGAGGACTCGTTGGCGTACGCGCAGCAGCGGGAGAGTTTCGGCCAGCCCATCTGGAAGCACCAGTCGATCGGAAACTACCTGGCCGACATGGCCACCAAGCTGACCGCGGCGCGTCAACTCACCTGGCACGCCGCCGAGCGTTACGACAGCGGAGACCGGTGCGACATGGAGGCCGGGATGGCGAAACTGTTCGCCTCTGAAACGGCCATGGAGATAGCCCTCAACGCCGTGCGTATCCACGGCGGGTACGGCTACTCCACCGAATACGACGTGGAACGGTATTTCCGGGATGCGCCACTCATGATCGTCGGCGAAGGCACCAACGAAATCCAGCGGAACGTCATCGCCGCCCAACTGGTGTCCCGCGGCGGCATCTGACCGTTCGCCCATATCATCGGACAATGGCCCGAAGCACCAGCAAGACCCGAACCCCGGATGACGGCGACAGCAAGTCGCAGCGCACGCGGGCCCGCATCCTCGATGCCGCGGCACATGTCCTGAGCGCCAAGGGTTACGCCGGCACCAGGCTGACGGACGTCGCGAAGTACGCCGAATTGCAGGCGCCGGCCATCTACTACTACTTCCCGTCCCGCGAGGACCTCATCGAAGAGGTGATGTTCGCAGGCATCAGCGATATGCGCCAGTACTTGCAGGAGGTACTGGACAAGCTGCCCGACGACACTGAGCCGATCGACAGAATTCTCGCCGCAGTCGAGGCGCACCTGCGTCACGAACTGGAATTGTCCGATTACGCGACAGCGTCCATCCGCAATTCAGGGCAGGTGCCCGAGCATCTGCGCGCCCGCCAGGAGAAAGAAACCGCGGCGTATAACCGAATCTGGTTGCGACTCTTCACCAACGCCGCGGACGAAGGCCAGATCAGGAGCGATCTCGACACCCGCGTCGCCATGAACCTTGTACTCGGCGCCCTGAACTGGGCCGCCGAATGGTGGAACGCCAGGCGCACGTCCATCGATACCGTCGTCGCCAACGCCCAGAGCATCGTGCGCGCCGGAATCTGCCCACCGGAGCCACCGCGCCGAGGGCGAAGCACCAAGGCGTAACCGCCGAATCCGCAGGCCCGGCCGCCCGCCTGGTCGCAGTTTCAATTCTATGTTAAATTAATTTCCATGACCGAGGCTTACATTGTTGATGCTGTCCGCACCCCCGTCGGGCGTCGCCGCGGCGGGCTGTCCGGCGCACATCCCGCTGATCTGGCGGCACACGTCATCAAGACCGTTGTGGGGCGCCACGATATCGATCCCGCCGCCATCGACGACGTCATCCTGGGCTGCCTGGACAACATCGGTGCGCAGGCCGGGGACATCGCGCGTACCGCGGCACTGGCCGCGGGTCTGCCTGAGTCGGTCCCCGGCGTCACCATCGACCGCCAGTGCGGATCCGCCCAGCAGGCAGTGCATTTCGCGGCACAGGGGGTGATGAGCGGCACCGTCGACCTGGTGGTGGCCGGCGGGGTGCAGAAGATGAGCCAGTTCCCGATCCTGTCGGCGTTCGCCGCCGGCGAGCCGTACGGTTCGACCGATCCGTGGACCGGCTGCGAAGGATGGCAGGCTCGGTATGGCGATCAGGAAATCTCGCAGTTCCGCGGCGCCGAGATGATCGCCGCCCAGTGGAAGCTGTCCCGCGAGGACAACGAGCAATTCGCGATGACCAGCCATCAGCGCGCACTCGCCGCCATCGAGCAGGGTTACTTCACCCGCGAGATCACCGAATACGCCGGAATCAGCACCGACGAAGGCCCGCGCGCGGACACATCGCTGGAGAAGATGGCGGCACTGCCCACCCTCGTCGACGGCGGCGTCCTCACCGCCGCGGTGGCCAGCCAAATCTCTGATGGTGCAGCGGCGGTGCTCGTCGCCTCCGCTGATGCTGTGGAACGGTTCAACCTGACTCCGCGGGCCCGCATCCATCACATGTCGGTGCGCGGCGCGGATCCGGTGATGATGCTCAGCGCACCGATTCCGGCCACCCAGCACGCGTTGAAGCGCGCAGGCATGTCCATCGACGATATCGATGTCGTCGAGATCAACGAAGCGTTCGCGCCGGTGGTGCTGGCCTGGATCGCCGAACTCGGGGCCGACCCGGCGAAGGTCAACCCCAACGGTGGGGCCATCGCACTCGGACACCCGATCGGCTGCACCGGAGCCCGGCTGATGACCTCGATGCTGCACGAGCTGGAACGCACCGGCGGACGCTACGGGCTTCAGACCATGTGCGAGGGCGGCGGACAGGCCAACGTCACCATCATCGAACGGATCTGAGGCGATGCGGCGCGACCTGTACTCCCCCGATCACGAGGCCTACCGGGAGACGGTCCGGGAGTTCCTTGCGCGTGAAGTGGTTCCCTATCAACATGATTGGGATGATGCGCGGTGGATTGACCGTGGTGTGTTCGCACGCGCGGCCAAAGCCGGCATCTATGCGCTGCAAGTCGGGGAACAGTACGGCGGCTCCGGCGAACCCGACTACCGCTATCGCATGGTGGTGTGCGAGGAGATTGCGCGGATCAACGCCTTGTCTTTCGGCCTGACCGTGAGCCTGCAGGACGACCTGGTGCTGCACTACCTGCTCGATCTGACCAACGATGAGCAGAAGCAGCGCTGGCTACCCGGTTTCGCCACCGGCGAGATCATCGGTGCTCTCGCCATGACCGAACCGGGTGCCGGCAGCGACCTGCGCGGCCTGCGCACCACTGCGCGCCGCGACGGCGAGCAGTGGATCCTCAACGGGCAGAAGACATTCATCTCCAGTGGCATCATGGCCGACCTGGTGGTGGTGGCCGCGCGCACCGGCAACAGCGGCGGTTCCGGCGATCTGAGTCTTTTTGTGGTGGAACGGGATACCCCGGGATTCGAGCGTGGCCGCAAGCTGGACAAGATCGGGTTGCCCGCCCAGGACACCTCCGAACTGTACTTCCGCGACGCCCGGGTGCCCGCCGCAAATCTGCTCGGCGAGGAGGGACGTGGTCTGCAGTACCTGATGAGCCATCTCCCTCGCGAACGGCTCGGGGTGACCGCCAAAGCCATCGCCACCACCCGGGCCATCTTCGAGATGACGGTCGAGTACTGCAAACAACGCCACGCCTTCGGTGCTCCACTGTCGGACAAGCAGCACGTCCGCTTCGAGCTCGCCGAGATGGCCACCGAGATCGACATCGCGCAGTCCTACGCCGACCGTTCGGTATTGGCATACAACGCAGGCGAACTCACCGCGGTGGACGCCGCGAAAGGCAAGTGGTACGTCAGCGAGCTGCAGAAGCGGGTCATCGACCGCTGCCTCCAGTTGCACGGCGGCTACGGCTACATGACCGAGTATCCGGTTGCCCGGGCGTATCTGGATACCCGCATCCAGACCATCTACGGTGGCACCACCGAGATCATGAAGGAGATCATCGGCCGCGACGTGGTCGCCTGACGTGGGCACCGACATCCAGGACGTCGTGGAAACGCGCCGCTCGGCAGGGCTTCCGGCCGCTGCTGCCGAGGTGCTACAACACCTGCTGGCCGTTCGGGTCAGCCACCGCGCCTTCACTCCGGAACCGGTGCCCCGCAACACCATCGAGAAGATTCTGAGCGCCGCTCAGCTGACCGCCTCGTGGTGCAACAGCCAGCCCTGGCAGGTCACGGTCACCAGTGGCGCGGGCACCGACCGCCTGCGCGATGCGCTCCGTGCCGCCGTCGAGTCCGGTCAGCCGGCGAAACCCGACATCGCGTTCCCGCGGGAATATCGTGGCGTCTACCGCGACCGCCGGCGCGAGAGCGGATTTCAGCTGTACACCGCGCTCGGTATCGAACGCGGTGACCGGCAGCGTCAACGCGAACAGACCGAACAGAATTTCGCGTTCTTCGGTGCGCCGCACGTGGCGATCATCCACGCCGACGAAGCGCTGGGACCGTACGGCGCCGTCGATTGCGGCGGGTACGTCAACAATTTCCTGCTCGCCGCGACCGCCCACGGTGTCGGTAGCGTCGCCCAGGCAGCGCTGGCCATGTACCCGAGTGTGTTGCGCCGTGAGCTCATGCTCGGTGACGATCGCAACATCGTCTGCGGCATCTCATTCGGCTACCCCGACCTCGATCACCCGACGAACAGTTACCGGACCACCCGAGCACCGATAGATCAGGTCGTCGAATGGGTCACCGCGTGATCACCCTTCGAAGAGATCGGTGATCAACGCGCGCCGCTGATCCCAGTCAGCGCCACGGAGATCCGCATGCCCACGCTCGGTGACGATCACATCCACGTCGTGTGCCGGCGTCGATGCCGGCCGGCTCAACTGATCCACGAGCGGTGACCGGCCGTCGAATCGGCTCGTGACGGCGATGATCGACAACCCGCCGGAGCTCAACCGCCCAGCAGTGCAGTAATCAGGATGCCCACCGATCCCACCGACGACACGATCCCCGACTCCTTCGACGTTGACCTGGCCGTACGGATCGATCTCGATGGCGGTGTTGACCGACACGAACGGCCCGCCGCTGGCGAGCCGCGTCACGTCGTGGGTGTGTTCGATGCCCCGCAGAATCGCTCGCCCATCAGCCCACGAGAACAATTCCTCGCCGCCCAACAGATATGCGGCAGAAGGAACTCCGACGAGCAGACCTCGACGATCGAGTTCCACCACGGCGTCGGTGAGCAATCCGGTATCGATGGCCAACGGAATCTCCGCACGCTGCAGCATGGCCGTTCCCAGTTGTCCTGGCCCATACTGCAATCGGGCCCCGGGCGGTACGAGACGGAGCACGTTGTCGGCGAGTGCTTCGTGGACCGCCTCCGGCGCGCGTGCCGGCACCGGCGCCGGCCCGTCACTGCAGAGACCGACGACGTCGATGTCAGCACCCGCCACGCCACGGTGTAGCGCGCCGGCCGCGGGAGCGGAGCCGTCGATGACGGCCCAGACCGGGACGCCCGTATCGATCAGTCCCTGCTGCCACGACACCTCGGTAGAGAACGCCAATGCCCCTGCGCGCGCGACCATGCGGGTGATCAGCAGGTCAGGCCGGAGCGGACCGGCGAGCAGCGCCGGGATGGCCGACATGCTGGTCGGGATGGACCGCGTCGCCGTGAGTGCCCGCGCACCCCAGCCCGGCATCAGGGTGATCACCCGAGCGAAGGCGTCCGGCCGCAGGCCTTCCAATGGCAGCGGCGACCAACCGAGGACCAGGCGTACTCCCCCTACTTCTGCTGCTGCCCTGCTGATCTCGCCGAGTACGCAGGCGCCGTCGTCAAGTGTGCGGAGGCCGCCCACGCCATCACCGAGAGCGACGGTCATGCCGGGGCGTAGTGTCCGACGCAGCCGCGCAGCGAAGCCGCCGGTCATGCGTCGCGGGCGTCGAGATCGACTTTGCGCATGGTCACTCCCATAACCACCAGGAAGACCGCATAGGTCGTCAGGGCGAGCCAGAACACCAGGATGCCGTTCCAGGCGAGCGGACCGCGGTGGAAGAAGAACGCCAGCACATCGGGCACGAACGACGCCGCGACCCAGAAGTTCACGTACCCGACCCAGCGCGGGACCCGGCTCAAGGGGTCACGCAAGATGGTCACGCCGATGACAATGTTCTGAATCATGAACGGCGCGATGGGCGTTAGGAACAACAGCCAGGCGATGTCATTGAGGGTGACGGTGATCTCGGGGTTTCGATCGGGGCGGAAGGAGATCACCGCCATCAGCAGCATCGGGATCAGCAGCAGGACTCCGGTGGCCGCGCCGATGACGAGTTGCGTGACGGCAAACAGCGGTGTGCGGCCCTCGATGCGGGCCATCGCCACGCCGATGAGCGCGATCAGCGGAAACACCAGACTGACGCCGAGCGATGCGATGACCAGACCGGCGAGGACGCGGGTGTCGTGACCGTAAAACGCGACAACCTGTTCGGTTGTGCTACTGGGCCCCAACGGAATCGGCAACGCTCCGGCGATCAGCCATCCGATGAACGACACCCCGACGGCGGCCGGACCAGACCAGGCGCACATGCTCTGGAGAGTTTTGGACATGGGTCACCTTTCGTATGGTGGCGAGGATCGAGTTATCGCGCGGCGCATCGAACTATTCGCGCTCCACGCCCTCAACCCGGGACAAGATCTTGCGAGCGCGTTCGAGCACCGGCCGGTCGAGCATCCGGCCGTCCAGCACGGCGGCGCCGCCTGCGCCGGCAGCCGTGACCACAGCGCGCGCCCGCGTGATCTGGTCGTCGGTCGGGCTGAACATCTCGTTCACCGCGCTCACCTGGTTCGGGTGCACACACAGCTTCCCGCCGAAGCCCAGCCGTGCCGCGGCAGCCGCGTCCTTCCGGACTACATCGGTGTCACGGACATTCACCGTCACACCGTCGAGCGGTGCGGGCCGACCAACTGCCGCCGACGCCAGCACCATCGCACTACGCGCTGCGCACAGAGCGTCATAATCGTCTGCGTCGATACCGATTTCAGTGCTCAGATCGATACTCCCGAAAGCCGCACGAGTTACGCCGGGGACCGCGCAGATCGCCGGAGCAGCCAGCACTCCTGCTGCGGTCTCGATCAGGGCGATGACGGGCGCGGTCAATCGGGCCGAGCGCAGCGTCTCCGGTTCCGCCTTGGGCACCATGACCGGACATCCGTACTCGGCGACCATGGCGAGATCGTCTGTGTACCACGGTGTCTCCGCGCCGTTGATGCGGACAACGCCGGCGCCGCCGCTTGCCAGCCAGTCGGCGACATTGCGGCGGGCCGAGAGCTTCCGGGCCGGCTCGACGGCGTCTTCGAGGTCGAGCACGACCCCGTCCGCACCGCAGCCCGCGGCTTTGGTGAACCGCTCGGGCCGGTCACCCGGCACGAACAGCAGGCTGCGGGCCGATGCGATGTCACGCGCCTTCAGCGCAGCACCGCCGGCTTGTAGGCGGCAACGATCTTGTCCACCACCAGTTTTGCCGTCTCCGCGCAGGCGGTGGTGCCGCCGTTGGCGTACTCCTTGACCCCGTCGCCCACATTCCACAGCCCGGCGAACGGGGTGTCGTGAGACAGGTCGAAACCGGCGACGGCCCGCTGCGGCGGCCAATCGTCGCGGGTGATCGCGACGTTCAGGATCCGAGCCCTGGTGTCGAAGTCCGCGATGGTGTCGCGCAAATCCTGCAGGAGGAACTCGGTTTCGGCAGCCTCGTCGAAATCGCCCGTCGGATTCTTGGGCACCGATGTGCCGACGTAGAGGTGCCAGCCTTCCGGAGCCATCTCAGGGCACACACCGGTGAAGTTGGCGATGTAGGCCAGCCGCCGTGATTTCGCGAAGCTCAGCATTCCGGGCGCCTCGATGAGTCGTTCCCGACTGGCGAAGTTGACCGAGATCATCGAGGTGGGTCGGTCCCCCGCCTTGACCAGTTCCTGGTAGTCCAGCGGGACATTCTCCGCGCCGATCAAGGCCACTGTGGCGGCGGGCCCCACATCGCTGACAACGACCTGGGCGTCGATCCGCACAGGCTGACGGTCGCGGAGAACCTCGACACCGGTGGTCTTGTCGCCTTCGGTAAAGATCTTGGTCACCGGCGTCGACAGCCAGATTTGACCGCCGTCGCGCTCGATCGCACCTGCCAGGGCCTTCCACAAACCGATGGTGCCCTCGGGATGGAAGCCGAACCGCTTGAACGCGCTCTTGCGGGTGAAGTACGTGAGGAACACCCGGGCCGGCAGATCTTCGGAGCCAACGGCGAAAACCGAAGCGCACATATTGCGGAAAATGCCGTGCACACCTTCATTTTTGGTGTATTTCGACACCCACTCGGCCGTTGACAATTCGTCCTCGGGCAACCCGGAGTCGTTGCGTGCGGCGCCGATCCCCTTCACCAACTTGGCGCCCTGGCGCGTCAACTTGCCGAGCAGGAACCCCCAGCCGCCGCCAGTGACGTCGACATCCTTGCCGGCGATGCGGTACAGAATGGGCGGTTGCGGTTCGCGGATATCGAAGGGCGCGCCCACCTCTTCGCAGGTCTGCTGAGTGATGCCACCGACCTCGATGACGATGGCGCCATTGTTGACCTTGAAGCCTTCGATGTCGTCGGTGGAAGCACGGCCGCCGACCTTGTCGAGACGTTCGACCACCAGGGTGCGGTAGCCCTGGTGCGCGAGCCGGGCCGCGGTGCACAGGCCACCCGCGCCGGCACCGATGACGACCGCGTCAAACTGATTGTCTGTCATATCTTTTCCTTCAGTAGGAGCGGGGCAGGCCCAGCGAGGTCTGCGCGATGAAGTTGAGAACCATTTCCCGGCTCACTGGAGCGGTGCGCATCAGCCGCGTGACGAACCACAGTTCCGAGAGCCCGTACTCGTGCGAGAGCCCGTTGCCACCGTGGGTCTGGATGGCCTGGTCGAGCGCCTTCAGGGCAGCCTCGGATGCCGCGAATTTCGCGATATTGGCTGCCTCACCGGCGGATTCGCCGGCGTCGAACAACTCGGCACTGCGTACGGTGGCCATCCGGCCCAGTTCGACCGCGATGTGGGACTCTGCCAGGGGATGCGCCACTCCCTGGTGGGCGCCGATCGGAGTAGACCAGACGGTGCGCTCCTTGGCGTAGTCGGCGGCCTTGCCGATCGCGTAGCGACCGATGCCACTGCACAAGGCGCCGACCAGGATTCGTTCGGGATTCAGCCCGTCGAACACCTGCCGAAGGCCGTTGCCTGCCGTTCCGATCAAGGCGTCCTCGCCCACCTCCACGTCGTCGAGGAAGACCGTGAACTGCTTGTCCGGTGACACGATCGAGGTTTCGATCTGTTGGAAGGTGAGCCCCCGCGCATCGGTCGGGACCACGAACAGTGACAGCTTCGGCTTATCCGGGGTGGAGTGCTCGGCATCGCGGGTGACGACCAGGACGGCGTCACACTGATCGATCGCCGAGATGTAGTACTTGGCGCCGGAGATCTTCCAGCCGGTCGCGGTGCGCTCGGCGGTGGTCTTGACGTTGTGGCTGTTGGATCCGGCGTCGGGCTCGGTGAGCCCGAAGGCCATCTTGCGAGTGCCGTCGGCGATGGCGGGCAGCCACCGCTGCTTCATCTCGTGCGAACCGTGATGCGCCAGGATGCTGCCGCAGATGGCCGGTGAGATCACCCAGATCAACAACGGCATCCCATGTGCGGCAAGCTCTTCCACCACGACGACAGCCTCCGACATGCCGCCGCCGCCACCGCCGTACTCCTCGGGCAGGTGCAGGCCCAACAGGCCGGAGGCGCCGAGGTCCTTCCACAGCTCCTCGATATCTCCGCCCGACCGGCCGCGATCCAGGAAGTACTGGGGGCCATAGCGTTCCGCGATACCGGCAACGGTTTCCCGAATGGCGCGGTGCTCCGCGCTGTCAGAGGTCAATCCGGGCATGTGTCTACCTTCCGATGAATTCGGGTGTGTGCTTGTTGGCGAATGCGGAAATCGCTGTCGCCGCGTCGGCGCTGTCGCCGGTGAACTTGATGCCGCGGGATTCGGCGGCGAACTGCGCGGGCAGGTCGTTACCCCATGTCTCGCGGAGCAGTTGGCGCATCCGGCCGAAGGCAGCCGTCGGCCCGTTGGCCAGTTCTGCGGCCAAAGCCGTTGCCCTGTCGCGTAGTTCGGCGGCGGGGACAACGTCGTTGATCAGTCCCCACTCCAGCGCCTCGACAGCGCTGATCGGCTTGTTCCGCAGGTAGGCCTGCGCCGCCCGGCGCGGGCCGATGAGCCGGGGCAGATGCCAGGTGCCCCCACCGTCACCGGACAGCCCGATGCCGGCGAATGCGGTGACGAACCGCGTGCCTTCGGCTGCCAGCACCAGGTCGGCGGCGTACACATAGCCCAGCCCGCCGCCGGCCACCACTCCGTGTGCCGCAGTGACAATCGGGACATTGACCCGGCTGAGGATCTCGAAGCCTTGGTGAAACGGATCGGTCATCTTCTGGAAGAGGTCACCGAACGCCGCGGAGCGGCCGTCCAGGAAGTAGCCGATGTCTCCGCCCACGGTCAGCGCCGGCCCGTTCCCACAGATCAGCACGGCGCGGACGGTGTCGTCGGTGGCGATCCGCCGGGCCACTTCGAGGGTCTCCTGCCCCATGCGCAGGTCGATCGCGTTACGGACCTCCGGCCGGTTGAGGCACACGGTCGCCACACCGCCGTCGACCGCGTACTCGATGGTCTCCAGCGGTACCGGCCCATCGAGCGCGGCGTGCCACGCCGCAGTGTCGGTGAGCTGGCGCAGGCCGGCGATGCGCCCGTCAGGCGCGAACGCGAGAATATGGATGAATGCGGCGTCGAGCGCCTTGCCGGTGCGCCGGGCCGTGCCGACGTAATTGCCGCCGACCATCAGCCGCCCGTCATCGAGCCCGTCGAAGTGCCTGGGCAGCGCGCGAACCCGGAAGTGTTCGCCGATGCGCCACCACAGGTTGACCTGCATGGCCTGCGGGCCGAGATGTTCGCCACCCATGCCGAGCGGCATGCCGTCGGCCGCGTGGCCGACGAAATCGGGGTGCAGCAGGGCATTCAGCGCATCGCGATCACCGGTTGCCAGGGCCGCATACAGCTGCTGCGCGGCGACCACCCGGGCGTCATGTGCGGTCTCAAGCGACATAACGGATGATCGATTCGATGACGGCGGCGGGTTTGTCGGCACCGTCGATCTCGATGGTGGTGGTCATGATGGCCTGTGCGCCACCGCCGACGGCGGAGACCTCGCCGACGACGGCGCGGGCGCGGACTTTCGCCCCCACCGGCACCGGGGATATGAAACGCACCTTGTTCAGTCCGTAGTTGATCGCCATGGTGATGCCTTCCACCAGGTACAGCTCGTGCATGAAATGCGGCAGTAGGGCCAGCGTGAGGAGCCCGTGGGCGATGGTGCCGCCGAACGGGCCCGATGCGGCCCGGTGCGGGTCGACATGGATCCACTGGTGGTCGCCCGTGGCTTCGGCGAACAGGTCCACCCGGTCCTGCGTGATCTCCAGCCAATCGGTCGGTCCGAGCTCCTGGCCGGCCGCCGACACGAACTCGTCAAGGCTGCCAAAAACTTTCATTCCGTCTCCCTGGTTGTGTCCTGTCGTCGCCTTCGCGGGCGATTCGTCGTGATCCGATCGGGGGTCCACACACGAACCGTCGCCCGATCCGGGTCCATCCGAATTTAATCTTAATTCGATTATTAAGCAACAGTCGGCCGGTGTAGCACAGCACACGGTCGACATTTTTCTATCTCCTGTTAAATTGCTTGATGAGACGAGGAGACGACGTGACGCAGGTCAAGGATTCAGAGCAGCGGCCCGGAGCGGCCGAGACGCTCGCAGTCACCACCCAGCACACCATCGCCCGGATTGCACTGCCGCTGCCGCTGCCCGACCTGACGGTCGTCAACGCATATGCAGTCGGCACTGATGCCGGAGTCACCCTCATTGATCCGGGGTGGGCGACGGCCGATTCGGAAGCCGCGCTGATCGACGGGCTGCGCGCCCTGGGATACGAAGTCAGCGATGTGCGCCAGATCCTGGTCACGCATGCTCATTGGGACCACTACACCCAGGCCGTGAAGTGGCGTGACGATCTGGGCATCGAACTCATGTTGGGCGCCGAAGAGCGGCACAGCATCTCAGCGTTCGACGCGCTGGCCGGCGTACATCCCAACCAGGTGCCGGTACTGCACCGGGCCGGTGCCCCCGCGCTGGCCGAAGCCGTGGCCGCACTGCAGTGGGAGACGTACGAACAGGGTATGCCGTTCACGGCTCCGGATCGCTGGCTGCGGGACGGGGACGTCGTCGACGCGGGTGGGGCGTCGATCACCGTGCGCGCCACACCTGGTCACACCCGCGGCCACATGGTGTTCGAAATTTCCGGGATGGCGTTCACCGGTGATCATCTCCTGCCCCGCATCACGCCGTCCGTCGCCTTCGAACGCGCCCCGGAGAAACTGCCACTGCGGTCGTTCCTGCGGTCACTGCAGCTCTTCGTGGAGTTGCCCGACGCCCGGATGCTGCCTGCCCACGGCGACACCGAGCACTACACCCGCCGCCGCGCCCAGGAGCTGCTGGACCATCACGACGAACGGTTGTCGATCGTCGCCGACCTGGTTTCCTCGGGTGCGGCAACGGCTTTCGAGGTCGCCGCGCGGATGCGCTGGACCCGCCGGGACCGTGCCCTCACCGAGTTGGAGACCGTCCATCAGATGACGGCGGTGCTGGAGGTGTTGGCACACCTGGAGCTGCTGGTCACCCAGGGGCTGTTGTGCGTCGACGAGTCCGGCGACGTGAACAACTTCACCGTCAGCTGAGCGCCTGTATCAGCCGGAACTTCTGCACCTTGCCGGTCGGGGTGGTCGGCAGCTCGTCTGCGTCGAAGAACACAACCCGCTTCGGCACCTTGAAGCGCGCAAGGCCGGCGCGGCAGATGGTCAGCACGTCTTCTTCACTCAAGGTCGCGTCCGCGACGGGAACGACTACAACACAACCGATTTCACCCCACCGGTCGTCGGTGAGTCCGAACGCGAAAGCCTGACTGATGGCTGGGTGCGCCTCCAGCAGATCCTCGATCTCCTTGGGCATCACGAGCTCGCCGCCGCTCTTGTAGAGCTCCTTGCTGCGCCCCGTCACCTCGAGATAGCCGTCGGGTCGCACGGCCCCCAGATCACCGCTGAACAACCGCCCGTCGCGCAGGGCCGCGGCAGTCTCGGCGGGCCTGTTCCAGTAGCCGACCATGGTGGCCGGCCCGCTCGATACCAGTTCGCCGCCCACAACCTCGTACCGGACCAACGCGTCGGTCCCGGGTACCGACGCCGATCCGGCAAGTTTGGGGCGGCCGACGGTCTCCGACGTCAGGTACAACGGGTCTTCGGGCAGAGTCAGGGTCATGGCGCCGCCGCACTCGGTCATCCCGTAGCCCGTGACGATCTCACTGACCCCGAAGTCGTGCTGAACCGTCTCCCACAACCAGATCGGGGCGGGTGCCGACCCGCAGAGCACCGCCTCCAGCGAACTGAGGTCATAATTGTGGCGGGCCGGTGACTGCACCATGGCCACCGCCATGGTCGGCACACAGAGGATGTCGGTCGCGCGGTGCCGCTCGATGCCCGCGAGATAGCCGTCGGCCGAGAATGACGGCTGCGGGATGATCGCCCCACCCACGAACATCGCCGAAAGCACGCCTTCGACATAGCCGAACATGTGATAGCACGGCAGCGAGAACAGAATTCGTCGGCCGTTCTGATAGGCGCGTGTCAGCGCCGAGGCGTATGCGGTGCGCAGCACGGCGTCGTGGGTGACGAGGACGCCCTTGGGCGAGCCGGTGGTTCCCGACGTGTACAGCATGTCGCCCGGAACGTCGGGCGCGACGGCCACCGGCGGCCGCGCCTCGATCGTGGCGGCCAGGTCGGCCACGGTCCGTACACCCTGGCGGGCGTGGCCGTCGGTGTCGAGCACCACCACATGCCGCAGGTCTGGCATGTGGTCCGGTGCGCGGTGCGCGAAATCTGCCGAATCCCAACGCGGCACAATCTCATCGAGCATGCCCTGGTAATCCAGGGCGCCGAATCCGGACATCGTGATCAGCACGCGGCAACCGGAGTCGGCGAGGACGAATCCCAGTTCGGCGGTCCGGTACAGAAAATTGAACGGGACGGCGATGGCGCCGGCGCGGGCGATGGCGAATTTGATCGGGACGAACTCCGGGTAGTTGGACATCAGCATGCCGACCCGGTCACCCGGCCGCACTCCGAGTGCGATCAGGCCGGCGGCCATGCGGCGGGACTGCTCGGCGACTTCGGCATAGCTCAGCGTCACCTCATCGGTGATGACGAAAGGCTTTGTGCCGTAACGCTCGGCGCACTCATCGAGCCAGTCGGCCAGGGTACGGGGCTGCCATACCGGAAACCGCGCGCGCAGCGCTTGCCGGCAGGCCTCGATCTCTGCCGCGGTCCTCACAGTTCCCGGAGCTCTCCGCGCAGGATGGCGTCGCGCAACGCGAACTTGCGGACCTTGCCGGTGGGAGTTACCGGAAACTCGTCGGCCACGAACCATCGGCACGGCACCTTGTACGGGGCCAACGCGGACTTCGCCTGGGCGACAAGGACTTCCCTGATGTCGGCCGGATCACCGTCGGCGCGCAGGACCGCGGCGACGATCTCGCCCCACCGATCGTCGGGCAGGCCGACCACCGCGACATCGGTAACCCCCGGGTGGCCGGCCAGCTGCCGCTCGACGTCGGCAGGCGAGATGTTCTCACCCCCGCGGATGATGATGTCCTTGAGGCGTCCCGTGACGGTGAGATAACCGCGCTCGTCCATGGCACCCAGATCGCCGGTGTGCACGAACCCATCCGCGTCGACCGTGACCGCGGTGGCGGCCGGGTCGTGAAGGTACCCGACGAACTGCTGATAACCGCGGGCACAGATCTCCCCCGGTTCGCCGACCGCGACCACCGAACGCGAAGCCGGGTCGACGATCTTGCACTCCACCTGGGGCAGCGGACGGCCCACCGTCGCGAGCCGGTCGTCACGTGAATCGTCGGGGCGGGTCATCGACAGCACCGGCGCCAGTTCGGTCTGTCCGAACAGGTTGAGCACCGTGGCTCCGAAAACCTCTGCGGCGCCGTCGATCAGCTCGGGTGAGACAAGTGCCGCCCCACCCATGATGATCGGGATGCGCGGCGCCGGTGGCCCTTCCGCTCGTTGCGCGGCCAGCAGCGCATCCAGGATCGCGGGCACATAGAACAGCACATCGGGGTGCTCGGCGCGCAGCACCGCAAGAGCGCCGGCCGGCAGGAAGCGGTCGATGAGGACTGCGGTGCCACCGAGCCACAACGGGCCCAGCGTGGCGATCACACAGCCGGCGGTGTGGAACATGGGCAGCGGATTGACGCATACCGCGCCCATCGGGGCATCGGCTGCTTCCAGCGTCAGCTTCGCGACATTGACCAAGGCGCGGTGGGTGAGCGCCACCCCCTTCGGGCGCCCGGTGGTACCGGAGGTGTACTGAAGCATGGCCACCGCATCCGGACCGACCTCCGGCAGCACCGCTGCATCGGCCTCGCAGGCACGCCAACGGTCCTCGGACAGCGAGATGCGTTGCAGGCCATGGATACGGGCACAGACCCGTGCAGCCACGTCGGCCATCGGATAGTCCCGGCTGACATCCGCATGCAGCAGCGCCGTGGCGCCCGAATGGGTGAGGGCGTACTCCAGTTCGTCATCGCGCAGCACGGGGTTCAGCGCGACCAGCACCAGCCCGGCCAGCGCCGCCGCGTACTGAATGATGGGCCACTCCACCACATTCGGCGCCCACACCGCGATGGACTCCCCTGGTTCGGCGAGCTGAGCCAGCCCGGTGGCGACTCGGGCGGCCTCGGAGTACAGCTGCCGATACGTCAACCGCACCTGCTCCCCGGTACCGTGCCGCGTCCCGACCAGCGCCACCCGGTCGGGATGCTGGGCATACCGCTGTGCCAGGAGGATCCCGACCGGCATGTCGACCAACTCGGCGCTCGCGTCCGCGGGCCGATAGGACTGCTGGAGTCGGTAGCCGACGGTCATGGTCTAGACCGGGTTGCTGCCGAGCTTGGCGTCGGCCATGTCGCTGATCTCACCCCACCGGCCGGCGATCTCGCTGAGCGTCGGGGGCGCGGTGAAGGTGACGCCGTCGTTCTGGAACTGCGCGACGCGCTGCACAAGGCCACCGCCGACAACGAAAACCGATGCGGTGTCGTGGTTTTCCTCGGACACGAGGTACCCGACTGCGGGTGCGACAAGCTCGGGGTCGAGCTTGTCCAGAACTTCCTGAGGTGCGATGTCGGCAGTCATCCGGGTGGCGGCCAACGGGGCGATGGCGTTGGCGGTGATGTTGTACTTGGCACCCTCGATGGCCAGGGTGTTGATCAGTCCGACCAGGCCCGCTTTGGCGGCACCGTAGTTGGCCTGGCCGAAGTTGCCGTACAGCCCGCTGGTCGAGGTGGCCACGACGATCCGGCCGAACTGCTGCTCCCGCAGGTGCGGCCAGGCAGCCCGGATCACATGATAGCCGCCGTAGAGGTGGACCTGCACCACCGCATCCCAGTTGTCGTCGGACATCTTGTGGAACGCGCCGTCCCGCAGAATGCCTGCGTTGCTGACGATCCCGTGCACCGCCCCGAATTCGTCGAGCGCGGTGGCGATGATCTCCGCGGCGCCTTCCGCGGTGGCCACCGAGGAGTAGTTGGCGACCGCCCGGCCGCCCGCGGAGCGGATCTCGTCGACGACGGTGTCGGCCATGCTGGTTCCCGCGCCGGATCCGTCGCGGGCGCCGCCGAGGTCGTTGACGACGACGAGCGCGCCGTTGGCAGCGAGAAACCGGGCGTAGGAACGTCCCAGCCCGCCGCCGGCTCCGGTGACGATGACGACCTTGTCTGCTACGCCTGTCATGAATTCAACTCCCTTGGTTCTTGGTGACGATCGATACGAAGGACACGCAGCCGCCGGGGCGGCCGCCGAGATTGTGGGTGAGGGCGGTGTGCGGGTCGGCCAGCTGGCGTTCACCGGCTTCGCCGCGGAATTGCAGCCACGCCTCGTACAACATGCGCAGACCGCTGGCTCCGACGGGATGTCCGAAGCTCTTCAGCCCGCCGTCCGGGTTGACCGGTAGGCGGCCGTCGGCGTCGAATTCACCTGCCATGACGGCTTTTACCGCCTGTCCGGACCCACTGAAGCCGAGGTCTTCCATCAGCACGATTTCGGTGGGAGTGAAGCAGTCGTGGACTTCGGCGAAAGACAGTTGCGTGCGGGGATCGGTGATGCCGGCCTGGGTATAGGCGTCCTTGGCGGAGCGAACGACTTCAGGGAAGGAGGTGTAGTCGTAACCGGGATCCATGGCGCCGCGCCCCGAGCCGGCCGTCAGCGCCAACGCCGACACGTACATCGGGGAATCGGTGTATTCGTGGGCCCGGTCAGCAGGCACGATCAAGGCGCAGGCGGCGCCGTCGGAAACTCCCGAGCAGTCGAACACCCCGAGCCGCCCGGCCACTTTCGGGGCGCCGTCGATGGTGTCCTTGGCCACCGGAGAGCGGAACTGGGCCTTCGGATTTCGCGAACCGTTGACATGGTTCTTCCAGGCGACGTGGGTCATCGCCGCGCGCATCTCGTCGGTGTGCACGCCGTACTTGGCACAGTAGGCCGGGTCCAACAGCGAGAACGCCGCGGGCGCGGTCATCGAGATCTCCGACGCGGTGCCGTCACCGGGCGGGTCCTGACGAAGCAGGCCGGAGAATCCGGAGTCCTTCAGCTTCTCCACGCCGACGGCCATCACCACGTCATAGGCACCGGCCGCGACCGCGTAGCAGGCGTTGCGGAACGCCTCCGAACCACTGGCACACATGTTCTCCACGCGAGTGACCGGCTTGTCGTCCGAGCCCAGGGAACGGCTCAGGGTCAGTCCCGACATGCCGGAACTCAGTGTCCCGAGCCAGTAGGCGTCGACGTCGTTGCGCCCGATGCCCGCCGACGTCAGACACTCGGCGTAGGCCTCGAGGATCAGGTCCTCGGTCGACACGTCCCAGCGCTCGCCGAATCGGCTGCAGCCCATGCCGATCACCGCGACCCGGCCGGCGATACCGTTGCTCGCCATCAGATCAACACCGCTTTCCAGAAGTAGTCGTGGATGCCGCCGGCGGTGAAGAGACGCCGGAAGCTGAACCGCACCCGGGCGCCGACCTGCAGCCGGTCTGGTTCGGCGTCGGCGATCTCGACGGTGAAGCGCCCACCACCGTCGACGTCCACCACCGCCTGCACCATGGGCGGCGACGGTGAGTACGCCAGGCGGTCGACGGTGAAGGTGGCCACGGTTCCGGTCAGGCCGGCGACCGGCGCCGGACTCATCCGGTCGGCGGCGCCGCATCCCCGGCATACCCTGGACGGCGGAAGGTGCACGAAACCGCAGTCATCGCAGCGGGTTCCGGTCAGACCGAATTTCCACGACGCGGATCGCGACGCCGGCGGCGCGCCCACCCGGTCGGGTTCTGGCCGCCGGGGTGGTTCCAGCTCGACGAGTCCGCGCCACGACAGATAGGTCAACGGTGTCACCGGCAGGCCGCCGGTGAGTTGTCCCGCCAGCGGTTTGCCCTGCCGCCTACGTGCCAGCTGTGCTGTCGCGCGCAGGACCAGCGCGTCGCAGCCGTCGGTGGCCGAGAGCACCAGGATGCTGTCCCCCGCATCGGCCGTATCGAGGACAGCACACAACGCCATCATCGCGTCGGCGCTGCCGCTGAACCCGATCGGTGAAACCTGCACCGACTTCTGGCCTTTCACCAGGGCACCGGCGCGCTTGGTGACGGCGCTGTTGGGACACGCCAGGACGACGTGGTCGGCGTCGGCCACCCCGGCGGCGTCCAGCGCGTCGGCCGCGGCGGCGCGGACGAGCCGGCTGTACCGCTCGAAGCCGAAGCGTTCCTCCCACTGCTGACCGGTCACCGCGCCGGGGGCCCGCCACCGGTCGAGGAATTCTTCGGTGCGTGACGCGTGGGCCAGGACATCGGCTATCACCGGGCCGTCGCCGAACACCAGCGCCGCCGCACCGTCGCCGCCGAGCTTCTCGTCCGGTGAACCGGGCCGGCCGACCCGCACGTCGGCGGCCACGGCCACACCGCCGGTCTGCGCGGCCAACGTCATGGCGGCGAAGGCGCTGCGACCGGTGCCGCACAGATCGGCCGCGACCGCGGTATCTGGCAGGCCCAGGGCGGCATGGACAGCCGTCGCATTCGTCTTGTCGGCGTAAGCCGGGCTACTCGTCGCGAAATACAGTGCCGGCGCGCCGGTTCCATGCAGGGCCGCGGCGGTGGCCGCAACGGACATGGTGGTCGAGTCCTCGTCATAGCCGGCCACGACGCGTTTACCCAGCCGGTGTCTCGGTACATACGCCGCGTAGCCGAGCAGGCCGGTCATGATGCGCCCCGGAACACCGCGGCGATGCCCTGCCCACCGCCGATGCACATGGTCTCCAGAGCCAGACCGCCACCGCGCCGGCGCAGTTCGTGCAGCACGGTGGTGAGAATCCGGACTCCGGTCGCGCCGATCGGATGCCCCAGCGAGATGCCGGAGCCGTTGACGTTGAGGCGGTCGTCGACATCGGCGAGTTTGACACCCCACCCGGACAGCACCGCGAGCACCTGGACCGCGAACGCCTCGTTTATCTCGATGAGGCTCAGCTCGTCGAACGTCAATCCTGTTCTGCTGAAGAGCTTCTCCACGGCGCCGACCGGCCCGATACCCATGCGAGAAGGCTCGCAGCCGTACGCCGCCCACCCCTCCAGGTAGCCGATCGGTTCCAGACCGAGTTCGTCCAGTCGGTCCTCGGCAACCACCAGGCACGCGGCGGCGGCATCGTTCTGCTGGCTCGAATTGCCGGCGGTCACGGTGCCGCCGGTCATGATGGTGCGCAGCGCGGCGAGGCTCGCGGCGGTGCTGTCCGCGCGTATCCCCTCGTCACGGTCGAAACGCACTGCCGCGCCGCGGCGTTGGGGCACGTCGACGGGGATGATCTCGTCGGCGAACAGACCGGATTCCTGCGCCGCGGCCGCCCGCTGATGACTCCGTGCCGCGAAGGCATCGGCCTCGTCGCGACCGATCCCGTAGTCGGTCGCCAGGTTCTCCGCAGTCTCGATCATGCCGCTGATGGCCCCGAATCGCCATGCAGGTTGCGACATCTCGCGGCCGCGATCGAGCCGGTCATAGAGGGTCTGGTTACCGGCCCGCGCACCCCAGCGGGCGGTGGTGGTGTAGTGCTCGATATTGCTCATCGACTCGACGCCACCGGCCAGCACCACATCGGCGGCCCCGGTCTGTACCGTCATCGCGGCCGTGATCACGGCCTGCAGGCCACCGCCGCACCGGCGGTCGATCTGCAGCCCGGGCACCGTAACGGGCAGCCCGGCGTGCAGGGCCACCCAGCGTCCGATGCACGGCGCCTCGGAGTTGGCATACGACTGCGCGAATACCACGTCCTCGATGCGGTCCGGGTCAACGGCGCTGCGCGCCACCACGGCCTTGACGACCTGCGCGGCCAAATCCTCTGCACGCAAAGGCCGCAGCGCGCCACCAAAACCGCCGACCGCGGTACGCAGTGGCGCGACGATCGCGGCCCGCCTCATGATTCGCCCCGCCAGCGGTCCGCGGACGGATCGAGGAGGCTACTGAGCCGTTCGTCGGGAAGCCAGGTGATGGTTTCCAGTTCCAGCGCGTCGAGGAACCGCACCCGGCCTGTGCGCATGTCCTCCAGACGCAGCCGCGGCGAATTACCCTGCACATCGAAAGCCACTGCCACCTCGGCAAATTCACTGCCGACAACCGGGCCGTGCGTCGGATCGAAATGAATTCCCATGTCGGGCCTCAAATCAGGAAGCTCATGGTCGGGATGGCCTTTTCGTTGTCGACGAGGACCACCTTCTTGTACGCCAAGCGCAGCTCGGCACCGTCGCGACGCAATCGATAAGTGATTCGCCCGCCCCATAATTCGTTGCCGCGGGCCCGCGATTCGAGCGCCAGGAAGTTCGCGCCGAGCTCCAGATCGACACCGCCGGCCGAGTTGGGGCGCCCGCCGAGGAACTCGATGTTGGAGATGAGCCGGCGCAGGTGCGACTGTGGTGCCTGCGCGTACCGGCGGCCGGTGCGCAGCTGCTTGAGCCGGGTCGAGATTCGGCTGCGGTTGTCATAGATGATCGACATCTGCCGGGCGGGGTCGATGTCGGCCCCACCGGCGGGCACCCAGTACAGCGCATCGTCGGTCCACAACGCCTCCCAGGCGTCGTAGTCGCTCTCGTCGGCGAGGCGGGCCTCCCGGTACAGGAACTGCTCGACCTCATCGCGGTCGAATCCCTCTGGTACAGCGACGAGTTCGTCGCTCAATGCGGTGGTCATGGTGTCTCCATCAGGGTCTTGTAGTGCGACCAGAACCCGCGCATACCGGTTTCGTCGGTGGCGCTGCCGACGGGATGGCCCTTCTCGTCGACGGTTTCGCGGTGGATGCCGCGTCGGACGTCCAGCCATTCCGGGTTCAGCGCCGCCAGGCCCTGCTGGTTGCGTTCGTACATCTCGGTGTCGTCGGCCAGCAGCATGCCGGCCGGTCCGACCGATCCGACGCACTGGGAGACCATGCGCTGGTTGAGTTCCGGCGCCCCGGCCAATTGCACCGCGGTGGAGTATTGGACGCATTCCCCAACCGATACCGGCTGGATGTTGAACACCTGAATCTCGGCGATGAACAGGTTCGGGAAGATCATCACGTGCGGGCCACCCTCGATGAGGATCTGTTCGGCGTCCGCGCCGTGTCGGGCCCTGATGGCGGCGACATAGTCGGGAACCCGCGACTCGGTGGTGCCGAACCACCGCATGGGCTCACCGAATTTGCGGAACTCGGGACGCAGATCGTTTTCGCTGTGACCGTTACCGAGGTCCCGGGTGACGGCCGTCGAGGAATCGCTGTAGAGCGGTCCGATGGTGCTACCGGTGACGCCGAAGATCGAGCCGTGCACGAACTGTGGGTGGTAGCCGTCGGTCTCGTTCTCCGCCAACAGCTTCCAGTTCGCCCGCGACGTGTGCTGCAACCATCCGGCGGTGAGCTCGACCCTGCCTTCCGGGGACAGCCGGGTCAGCCGGTCGATCTCGCCGGCCGCGTCACCCAGATGCTCGATGAGGCTGGGACCGTCGGCGGCGAAGCTGCCGAAGACGAATCCGCCGTAGGAGTCCACCCGCGGCACCCGGCCCATGGCCAGGTCGAGCTTCCGTTCTCCGTAGCCCTTGAAGAACGGGAACCCGATCAGCTCACCGGTATTGCGGAACGTCCAGCCGTGGTAGGGGCAACGGAACGTGCCGGAGTTGCCCTTGGCGTCATCGCAGACCTGGTTGCCGCGATGGGCGCACCGGTTGAGCAGCAGGTGGATCTGGCCCTCGCGGTCCCGGGTCATAATGACGTCCTGCAGCCCGAGCTTCTTGCGGACGTAGTCGTTGGGTTGGGCGACCTCGCTTTCGTGACCGACGAAAACCCAAGTGCGATACCAGATTTTCTCCAGTTCCTCGGCGAAGATCGAGGGATCCGTGTACAGCGACCCGTGGACCCGGTCGCGGTGGATCAACTGGTCGTACCGGCTTCCGATGACCGATGTCATGAGCGTGCTCCTAGAGTTTGTCCGAATACGGGACGGCGCTTCTCCCGGAAGGCGGAGATGCCTTCGGCGAAGTCGTCGCTGTCGAACAGCCGGGCCTGATGGGCGGCCTCCTGATCGAGGGCATCCAACGGGTGCAGCCCCGGCGCTTCCATCAACATTTCCTTGATGACGCCGAGCGCCTCAGCGGGCCCCTCGGCCAGTCGCCTCGCATCGGCGAGCGTGGCCTCCAGCACCGCGCCGGGCTCGGCAACGGCGTCGGCGAGGCCCCAGGCCTGGGCTTGCTCCGCGGTCACCGGGGTGCCCATGGTCAGCATCTGCCGGGTTCGCGGGATGCCGATGCGGCGCGGCAGTGACACGAAGGTGCCCATGTCCGCGGCGAGTCCGACGTTGGTGAATGTGGTGGCGAACCGGGCGTCAGCGCCCGCCACGACGCGGTCGCAGGCGGCAGCAAGTGCGACACCGGCGCCGTATGCGGCGCCTTCGACGGCGGCCAGCACCGGCTTGGGAGTGACCCAGATGGCTCGAATGACGGCCTGCGCCAACCGCGCTCGCGCCAGTGCCACGTTCGGCTCCATGCGCTGCATGGTCGAGATGTCCCCGCCGGAGCAGAACACCGGACCCGCACCGGTCAGCACGATCGCCCGGACCGCTGAGTCGCCGTCGGCCTCCTCCAGCGCTTCCCGCAGAGCGAGCCGCAGCGGAATGTCGATGGCGTTGCGTACCTCGGGCCGGTTCAGCGTGAGAATGCGGACCGCGCCGTCGTCGGTGATCAGTACCGTCATTTTCCGGTGAACCTCGGAGCCCGGCGTTCAATGACGGCCCGCAGGCCCTCCAACGCGTCGGCGGTACCGGACAGGTCCGAGACGGTGCGGGCCTCCTCGGCCAGGCGTGCCTCGACAGGCGCGCCGAGTCCGGACCACACCAGCCGTTTGGTGGACGAAAGAGCCTGCGCCGGAAGCGCAACCAATTGACCGGCGAGTTCATCGGCGCGTTCGGCGAGCCGCTCGTCGTCGACCACCTCGGTGATCAGACCGAGGTCCGCTGCTTCCTCGGCCGTCAGCGTCGGATTGGTCAACAGGATGCGCAGGGCTTGGCGCAGACCCACCAACTGCGTGAGCGTCACCGAGGATCCGCCGTCGGGCGCCATACCGACGCGCACGGCGCCGGAGAAGAACTTCGCCGAGCGCGCCGCGACCACGATGTCGGAGGCACACACCAACCCCAGTCCGCCGCCGCCGGCGGCAAAACCCTGCACCGAGGTGATCACCGGCGCTTTCAACTGGATCAGGGCCGCGGTCGCCAGCTGCAGCCAGGCCGTCGCTTCCCGCAGATAGTCGGGCAGGTCGGCGCCCTTTGACTCGAACGTCTTCACATCGCCACCTGCGCAGAAATGCCGTCCGGCACCCGACAGCCGCACCACCCGCACCCGCGGATCGGCATGGCACCGCAGGATGCCGTCGTGCAGTGCCTTGAGCGTCTCGACGTCCAGCCCGTTGGAGGCGTCCGGCCGGTTGAGCTGAAGCCGCGCGACGCCGTCGGCGTCGACGTCGAGCAGTACGGGTGCATCGATACCGGTCGTCATGACCTGACCTCTCTGGAATCGAATGCCGCAGCACTGGCTGCGCCATTGCCGATGATGTGCCGCACCACGGCAGCCGTTTCCTCGGTCAACGCGGCGTCGAGTGAGCCTCGCAACCCCGTGCCGACGAGCCGTTTGATCGTGATGACAGCCTGGCGGCTACGTCCCGCCAGTTCACGCACAAAGGCTTCGACCTCGTCATCGAAATCCGTTGGCGGATAGGAGCGGTAGGCCAGGCCACGGGCCACCGCATCGCACCCGGACAATCGATCACCGGACAGCAGCGCAGCCATCGCCTGCTGGCGACCGACGAGCCGCGGCAACCGGGCGGTGCTGCCGCCGCCGGGGATCATGCCGAAGCGGATATGGTTGTCACTGATTCGGGCGGTATCGCTGACCAGGACGATGTCTGCGGCCTGCATGAGCTCGAAGCCGCCGGCGGCAGCGATGCCGTCGACCGCGGCGATGACGGGGACGTCGATCTCGGCAATCGTGTCGCAGGCCCGCCGGAACTCGGTGAACAAGAACTTCAGGGCCGCGGGCCCCTCCGCGCGCAGCCTCTCGACTTCATCGAAATCCCCTCCGGCGCAGAAGTTTCCGCCGGAGCCGCGCAGCACGATGACGTTGACGTCCTGGCGTGTCCCAAGAGTCCGCAACGCCGCGGCCAATTCGGTCGCCAGCGCGACGGTGACGGCGTTCATCCGCTCGGGCCGGTTCAGGGTGATCCGACCGATCGCTCCGTCGATGCGCGATTCCACCATATATTCGGGACTCACATGTACCTCCCGCCGCCGACCTCGATGACCGTGCCGGTGACGTAGCTGGACAACTCGGATGCCAGAAAGACCACTGCGCCGGCGACTTCGGCAGGCTCACCGGCCCTCTTCATCGGCACGGCAGCCTCGCGTTCGGCGAAGACCTCGGCCGGCATCGCCGCGGTCATCGCCGTACGGATCAGCCCCGGCTGGACCGCGTTGACTCGCACGTTGTGGTGGGCCAGTTCTTTGGCCGCGGCTTTGGTCAGGCCGACCATCCCGGCTTTCGCGGCGCTGTAGTTGGTCTGGCCGGGGTTTCCGGACTTGCCCGACAGCGAGGAGATGTTGACGATGCTGCCGGATTTCTGTTCCCGCATCACCGCCGACGCCTCCCGCACGCCGAGCCAGGCACCCCGGAGATGGACGGTGACGACGGCGTCGAAATCGGCGACGGACATCTTCTTCAGCGAGGCGTCCCTGGTGATGCCGGCGTTGTTGACGAAGAGATCGAGACGGCCGTGGTCACGCACCGTGCCGGCCACCAGGGCACGCACGTCATCCTCGGATGTGACATCGCATGCCACACCGGAGGTGCCGAGTTCGGCCGCAACCGTTTCGGCTGCGCCGCCATTCAGATCGGCGATCACCACCCGCGCACCGTAGGCGGTCAACACCCGGGCAATCTCCGCGCCGATCCCCTGGCCCGCGCCGGTTACGACTGCGACCCTGCCGTCGAGCAGCGGCACCATCATCCGACCTCCCAGTGATTGTGGACAAATTTAATCACAATTTCTAATCTAGGTTAAATCAACGATCGGTGTTCGATCAACCACCGAGCAAGGAGCAGGCGGCATGGATCTGGGACTGGGTAACGCAAGAGTGGTGGTGACCGGTGGCGCTTCGAACATCGGCCGCGGCATCGTGCACGAGTTCGCGACCGAGGGGGCACGCATCGTGATCAGCGATATCGACGGGCCGCAGGCCGAGAAGGTACGCGGCGAAGCACTGGAAATGGGTGCGGCAGACGTCGAGGTCGCGATCGGCGACCTGACCACAGCCGAAGGCGCAGACGCCGCCATCGGCACCGCGCTTCGCGCCTGGGACGGAATCGATGTGCTGGTCAACAACGCCGGGTGGAGCGTCCCCGGATTCGTCGCCACCGACACCGACCGGGACAAGTGGCAGCGCACCATCGAGATCAACCTGTTCAGCGCCATCGGCGCCACACAGGCCGCCATCGGACCGATGAAGCAGGCCGGCGGCGGCGCGATCGTGTTCATCGCGAGCGACGCCGCGTTCGGACAGATCCGCCAGGGGGTCTATGGCGCGTCAAAGGCCGCGATGGTGGCACTGGCCCGCACCACCGCCCGCGAGCACGGGCGGCACGGCATCCGATCCAACATCGTCTGCCCCGGCCTGGTCATCCCCGACGGTCCCGATGCCGTCGGCGCAGACAGTCTCTGGTCCGTCGGCCAGGACAACGTCTTCAACCAGAACCAGATCGACTTCATGATCAAAGACACTCCGACCCGGCAGCTGACCAGTGCCGCCGACGTCGGCCGAGCGGTGCTGTTCTTCGCCTCCCCCCGGGCAGCCAAACAGGTTACGGGACAGCTGATCTCGGTCAGCGGTGGCTACACTATGCCGTGAGGGTCAGCATGACGGCCGAATCGATGTCCGCGGCCACCCGGACCCGCATTCTCGACGCCGCAGATCGCGCTGCCAGTTGATTCTGCGCCCAGGGCCTCGCACACTCGGGTTTTAGCGGCGTACACGCAGAATCAGTGTGTGCCGCGCGTTGATGCTGCGTCCAGACACCTCGCTACTCGAACTTTGTCAGCCTCAGCGCACAGTCAACGCCCACAAAGCATTTGCTTGTCGAGTGCCCAGCACATCCACGCACGCGAATGTGCAGTCAGAGCGTCTCCTCCGCAGATCTGGCGCTCTGTAGGCACACTCGTCGCGCGAACCGTCACGGACGGGGCACTACCGCAACGCGCTCGCGGTCCGCGCGGTCCAGCTCGGCGAGGTCGAGCCCCTTGGTCTCGCGGGCGAAAGCCAATGCCACCAGCGTCACGACGCAGGCCCCGGCCAGGTAGATCGCGATCGGCACCGACGAGTGGTAGTCCTTCAGCAGCCGTACCGCGATGATCGGGGCAAGGGATCCGGCGAAGATCGCCGTCACCTGATAGCCAAGGGACACACCGGAATAGCGCATGCGGGTCGGGAACATCTCGGACATCAGCGCGGGCTGCGGCGCGTACATGAACGCATGCGCGACCAGGCCCGCCGTGATGGCCGTCATGATGACGAAGTAGTGCTTGCTGTCCATCATCGGGAACGCGACGAAGCCCCAGGCAGCGGTGACCAGCGTGCCGATCAGGTAGACGGGCCGGCGGCCGATGCGGTCGGAGAGCTTGCCCACCAACGGGATTGCCACCAGGTGCACGGCATGCGCCACCAGCAGATACCACAGGATCAGCGAAGTGCTCACGCCCGCATGCACTTTCAGGTACGTGATCGAGAACGTGACCACCAGGTAGTACATGATGTTCTCGGCGAACCGCAGCCCCATGGCGGTCAGCACCTTGCCCGGGTAGTACCGGAGCACCTCGATGACGCTCAGCGACGACGCCTTGACGCGCTCGGCCTCTTCTTGTGCCGCAACGAAAATCGGTGCGTCGGTGACCTTGGTGCGGATGTAGTAGCCGACCAGCACCACCACGGCCGAGAGCCAGAACGCCACGCGCCAACCCCAGGACAGGAACTCCGATTCGGGCAGCGTCCCGGTCAGCGTGAGCAGCACGACGGTCGCCAGGATGTTGCCCACCGGCACCCCGGCCTGTGGCCAGCTGGACCAGAAGCCGCGCTGCGCAGCGGGGCTGTGCTCGGCGACCAACAACACCGCGCCACCCCACTCGCCGCCGACCGCGAACCCCTGGATGAACCGCAGCACCACCAGCAGGGCCGGCGCCCAGTAGCCGATCTGTCCGAACGTCGGTAGGCAGCCCATCAGGAAAGTGGCCGAACCGACCAGCAGCAGCGAGAACTGCAGCAGCGTCTTGCGGCCGAACTTGTCGCCGAAGTGACCGAACACCACGCCGCCCAGCGGACGCGCGACGAAGCCCACGGCGTAGGTGACGAAGGCCGCGAAGATGGCATCGAGATCACTGCCAGTCTGCCCGAAGAACACCTTGCTGAACACGATGGTGGCAGCGGTGCCATACAGGAAGAACTCGTACCACTCCACGACGGTGCCGGCCATGGAAGCCAGGACGACCCGACGCAATCCGGACCGGATCGGCGCGCTCATGGCGCGACTATAGCCAGGTGTCCTCGGTTGTCGTGGTCAAGAACGCTTCCAAATCATCGCGCCATTGTGCCGGGGTGTTCTTGTCGGGCTCGATGCCGGTGTACTCGCCGCGGTAGAACAGCAGCGGACGCGGCTTGATCGCCTGCGGTTCGGACATCGACTGCACCGCGCCGAACACCACGAAGTGGTCGCCGCCGTCGTGCACCGAGTGCACCGTGCAGTCGATGTGCGCGAGCGTGCCGTCGAGCACCGGGGAGCCCAATCCTGAAGGGCTCCAGTCGATACCGGCGAACTTGTCCTCGGCCTTCGAGCCGAACTGCGCCGAGACGTGCTGCTGGTTCTCGTGCAGCATGTTGACGCAGAACTTGCCGCTGGCCTCGATGGCCTTCCACGCCCGCGAGTGCTTCGTCGGGCAGAACAGCACCAGCGGCGGATCAAGTGACAGGGCAGCGAACGACTGGCAGGCGAAACCGACCGGCACACCGTCATTCACGGTGGTGATGACGGTGATGCCGGTACAGAACTGCCCGAGCACATTGCGGAATGTGCGGGGGTCGATCTGCGGGGTCTGAGTCATGCCGCGCGAGCCTACTTGAACCCGACGCTGAAGTCGTGGCCCCACAAGCTGATGCCGACGCTCTCGCGGGCGATCCAGCTCTCGTCCTCGACTTCCAGTCCCTCGCAACCGAATTCCATGTCGAAGCCACCTGGCGTCTTCATGTAGAAGGACAGCATCTTGTCGTTGATGTGCCGCCCCAGGGTGGCCGACATCTTGACCTTCTTGCGGTTGGCACGGTCCAGGCACAGGCCGACGTCGTCGGAGTTCTCCACCTCGACCATCAGGTGCACGATGCCCGTCGGGTTCGGCATCGGCATGAACGCCAGCGCGTGGTGGCGCGGGTTGCAGCCGTAGAAGCGCAGCCACACCGGGTCGCCATCGGCCGGGCGACCGGCGAGCTGCGGAGGCAGCCGCATCGAGTCACGCAGCCGGAAGCCCAGGACGTCCTGGTAGAAGGCCTGCGCGGCCGCGTCGTCGTTGCAGGTCAGCACAACGTGGCCGAGGCCCTGCTCGGCGGTGACGAACTTGTGGCCGTAGGGGCTGACGAACCGGCGGCCCAGGTACTGGATGCCGTAGTACACCTCGAGGGTGTTGTCGGCGGGGTCCTGGAAGCTGATCATGCCCTCGACCTTGCGGTCGAGCAGCTCTTCCTTCGTGCCTTCCTTGAACGGGATGCCGTGGGCGCTCAGGGTTTCCTTCAGCTGCTCGAGGGCAGGCGCGTCGGCGACCTCCCATCCCGAGGCCAGCAGCCGGTCCTTCTCGCCGGGCACGATCACCAGACGCGCCGCGACGTCGTCCATCCGCAGGTAGAGGGCGTCGGGGTTGGTGCCCTCGCCCTCCATCATGCCGAGCACCTTGAGCCCGAACTCGCGCCAGGCCGCCACATCGGTGGCCTCGATGCGCATGTAGCCGAGGGCCTTGATCGTCGTCATGCCATGTCTCCTCTAGCTGCCCAGAAAATCGAGGGTCAGCTTGTTGAACTCGTCGAACTTCTCTAGCTGGGCCCAGTGGCCGCACTGACCGAACACGTGCAGCTGCACCCGTGGAATCTGCTTGAGCGCCACCAACGCTCCGTCGAGCGGATTGACCCGATCCTCACGGCCCCAGATCAGCAACACCCGCTGCCGCAGCTTGTGCACTTCGCGCCACATCATGCCGAGCTCGAAGTCCGGCCCCGCGAAGGACTTGACCATCGCGCGCAGCGCGGCGAGCGACTCGGGTGTGCTGGCGATGGCGAAGCGTTCGTCGATCAGCTCCGGGGTGACCAGGCTCTGATCGAAGACCATGATCCGTACGAATGCCTCGAGGGTCTCGCGGGTCGGCGAGTAGGCGAACTTGCCGAGCAGCTTCACGCCCTCGGTCGGGTCGGGCGCGAACAGGTTGACGCTCAACCCGCCCGGGCCCATCAGCACCAGCCGGCCGGCCCGCTCAGGATGATCCAGCGCGAACCGGACGGCTGTACCTCCGCCGAGCGAATTGCCCACCAGCGCAGCCCGCTCGATACCGAGGTGGTCGAACAGCGCCAGCAGCGCGGTGGCGCTGTGGCGGTGGTACTGCACATGGTCGGTGGGCTTGTCCGAGTATCCGTAGCCCGGCTGGTCGACGGCCAGCACACGGAAGTGCTCGGCCAACACCGCGATGTTCTTCGAGAAGTTCGACCAGCTCGACGCGCCCGGACCGCCGCCGTGCAGCAGCACGATCGTCTCGGCGGCCGGGTCGCCGGCCTCGTGGTAGTGCAGGCGCAAATGATCGCTTACCTGCGCGTACCGCGAGGTGGACTCGAAAGTGACCTCGGATACCGCGGTCATCAGACCATGGTGTCGGCCGGGGGCAGACCGAACTCGTTATTACCGAAGATCAGGTAAGCGCGCTCGGGCTCGTTGGCGGCGTGCACACGGCCGGCGTGGGCGTCCCGCCAGAAGCGCTGCAGCGGCGTGCCGTTGGCCAGTGCGGTGGCGCCGGCGGCCTCGAAGAGGCGGTCGACGGACGCGATGGCGCGACCGGTGGCGCGCACCTGGTCACGACGGGCACGGGCCCGCAGCTCGAACGGGATCTCCTTGCCCGCGACCAGCAGGGCGTACTCGTCGGCGACGTTGCCGATCAGCTGACGCCACGCGGCGTCGATGTCGCTGGCGGCCTCGGCGATGCGGACCTTGGCGAACGGGTCGTCCTTGGACTTCTCACCGGCGAACGCGGCACGGACACGCTTGCCCTGGTGCTCGACGTGCGCCTCGTAGGCGCCGTAGGCCATACCGACGATCGGCGCAGAGATGGTGGTGGGGTGCACGGTGCCCCACGGCATCTTGTAGACCGGGGCGGTGTTGGTCTGGTAGCCGCCGGCGGTGCCGTCGTTCATCGACTTGTAGGACAGGAAGCGGTGCCGCGGCACGAACACGTCCTTGACGACGATCGTGTTGCTGCCGGTGCCGCGCAGGCCGACCACGTTCCACACGTCGTCGATGGTGTATTCGGTGCGCGGGATCAGGAAGCTGCCGAAGTCGACCGGACGGCCGTCCTTGATGACCGGGCCGCCGAGGAAGGCCCAGGTGGCGTGCTCCGAGCCGGAGGACCAGTTCCAGGCGCCGTTGACGATGTAGCCGTCCCCGGTCTCGGTCACCACGCCGGCGCCCATCGGGGCGTAGGACGAGGAGATGCGGACGGTCGGGTCGTCGCCCCAGACGTCTTCCTGGGCCTGCTGATCGAACAGCGCCAGGTGCCAGTTGTGCACACCGATGATCGACGCGACCCAGCCGGTGGAACCGCAGGCGCTGGCGATGCGGCGGACCGCCTCGTAGAACACGGTGGGGTCAGCCTGGAGGCCGTCCCACTGGGCGGGCTGCAGCAGTTTGAAGAAGCCGATCTCGTTCAGACTGTCGATAGACTCCTGCGGCACCTGGCGCAGGTCCTCGGTCAGCTGTGCGCGTTCGCGCAGCACCGGCAGCAGGTCGTCGATGCCGGCCAGCACGGCCTGCACGTCGAGTTGTTCAATTGACGTCACGGATTGCCTCCCGGGGAGTGGTCGTCTAGACAGAAGATTAGAACACGTTACGATTTGTGTCGAGCATGGCGGTACTACAGCAGGTAGACCCGCATAACTGCACTTTTGTAACCTGTTCTAGTTACTGGCCGCCAGGCCGGTTCGAACGAAGGGTGATGGTTGTGGACGAGCCGCTGGGCAGCCACGTACTGGAGCTTGTGGTGGCCGATGTCGTCGCCGAGACCAACGACGCCCGTGTGTTGGTGTTCGAGACGCCCGACGGCAGCGATATCCCGCCGGAGCGACTGAAGTACTCCCCCGGTCAGTTCCTGACCCTGCGCGTCCCGAGCACTCGCACCGGATCGGTCGCTCGCTGCTACTCGCTGTGCAGCTCGCCGCACGCCGATGAGGCGCTCACCGTCGCGGTCAAGCGCACCGCGGACGGCTACGCGTCGAACTGGCTGTGCGACAACGCGCACGTCGGCATGCGGATGCACGTCCTGGCACCGTCCGGCACGTTCGTCCCCAAGAACCTCGACACCGACTTCCTGCTGCTGGCCGGCGGTAGCGGCATCACCCCGATGCTGTCGATCCTCAAGTCCGCGCTGTCCGAGGGCACCGGCAAGGTGACGCTGTTCTACGCCAACCGCGACGAGAAGTCGGTGATCTTCGGCAAGGCGCTGCGCGAACTGACGTCGCTGTACCCCGACCGGCTGTCCATCGTCCACTGGCTGGAGTCGGTGCAGGGCCTGCCCAACCCGACCATCCTGGCCACGCAACTGGCGCCGTACACCACGCGCGAGACCTTCATCTGCGGCCCGGCCCCCTTCATGGCCGCCGCCGAAGAGGCGCTGCTCAAATCCGGCGCCGACAAGAACAATGTCCACCTCGAGGTGTTCCAGTCACTGGACTCCGACCCGTTCGCCGCTGTCGTGCTCGCCGAAGATGACAGCGATGAGGGCCCGGCCACCGCAATCGTCACGCTCGACGGCGAGACCCACGAGTTGCAGTGGCCGCGCAAGGCCGTACTGCTCGATGTGCTGCTCGACAAGGGACTGGATGCACCGTTCTCCTGCCGCGAGGGGCACTGCGGGGCGTGTGCGGTGCTCATGAAGAAGGGCGACGTCGACATGGCCATCAACGACGTGTTGGAGCCGTCCGACCTCGAAGAGGGCCTCATCCTCGGTTGCCAGGCGGTGCCCAAGACGGATTCCGTCGAAGTCACCTACGACGAGTAGCGAACGGATTAGTTTCTTGACTGTGAACCGGCTTACTGCAGCAAGCGCGGCCGCTGTGCTGACCGCGACCGCTCTGATGTCCCCCGTGACGGCTGCTGCCGCGGTCAATTCGGCCGACGCCTTCGTGCCCGTCGACGACGCCACCAAGATTCAGATTCACGTGACAGCGCAGTGCTCCGGGGGTGCGTGCACCTTCAACACCGCCGCCAACCTGGTGGTCGGTGGCAATCCGGTTCCGCTGCCGCCGAACACCTGGGCACGCGAGAACATCACGCTGCGTAGCGCCAACCGCAATGTGTACCAAGACGTCTCGTACAGTGCACCGACCGGAGCCCCGCCCATCAACCGCGGCTCGTGGAACGGCCCGGTGAACTCGCGGCAGCTCAAGTCGCAGAACAGCGCTCTCGTGTCGGTCACGTTCAACGGCGGCGGCACGTTCGAGGAGTTCGCGGTCGACGGCACCTCGCTGACGCTCGACGTGCGTACGGGCAGGCCGAACACCGAGGCCAACTTCATTGCGTGCGCGGACATTCAGGTCACCTACCCCGGCGTGAACCTCACGACGCCGACGGCCTGCGCGACGACGCACTACAACTGAGTTCGCCGAACGTGAAGTAGTTCGCGAACTTTCGCGGTTTCTTCAGCAACGAGTTCACGTTCGGCCGACGGATCCGTCGAGCAGATCACTCAGCCGTTGCAGCGCGTCGACGACACCGTCGACCTCGTCGGGCCCGATGGCCTCATCGATATAACCGTTGACGGTGGCCAATGCGGCTTCCAATCGCTGTAGCGCATCGGCACCGGCGTCGGTCGGCCAGAGTTCCCAGGCGCGGCCATCACTCTTGCTGGCTCTGCGCTCGACGAACCCCGCCGTCTCCAACCGGCCGACCATCGCCGTGACGGCGGACTCCCGCTGGCCGAGCTGTGCCGCGATGAGCGACTGGCGACACCCGGCATGGCTCGCGATGAGCGTCAGCGCGGCGGCCTGCGCTGTCGAGATACCGGCCTCATCCATGAACAGCCGGTCGGCCGTGGTGCGCAGCCGCTGCGCGACGGTCTGCAGTTGGAAGTACGCGCGCCGCCGACCTGCCGCCGACCTGTTCTTCGAACTCACCCTTGCATTATTACTTCACTAGTGAAGTAATTGAGGAATGACACGAGTGATCGACGCGTGGTCCCAACAGCCGAACGAGTTGTTCATGCGCCAGCCATGGCTGCGGCCACTGCTGCGCTGGACCCGCCAAGAAGATCTGCCGGCCCTGCCCGTCGACGTCACGTTGAAAGCAATGGATGTCGCCGGCGTCGAGAAGTCGCTGCTGTGCGCGTGGGTCGGACCCTATGGGGCGCTGATCGACAACGACGAAACCGCGGCGCACGTGCGCGCCCACCCGGATCGGTTCGCCGGCGTCGCGTCGGTGGATCTGACCCGGCCGGTCGAAGCCGTGCACGAATTACGCCGGGCCGTAACCGATCTGGGCATGGTGGCGCTGCGCGTCGTCCCGTGGCTGTGGAACCTGCCACCCAATGATCGCCGCTACTATCCGCTGCTGCAGGCCTGCGTCGACCTCGGCGTCCCGTTCTGCACGCAGATCGGGCACACCGGTCCACTATGCCCCTCCGAGCCCGGCCGGCCCATCCCCTACCTCGAGACGGTCCTGCTCGAATTCCCGGAACTCGTGGTCATCGGCGGTCACGTCGGCGCTCCGTGGATCGACGAAGTGCTGTTCCTGGCCAAGAAGTTTCCGAACTTCTACATCGACACCTCGGCTTACGCCACGCATCGCCTACCCTCGGCGCTGGTGGACTACATGCGCGAATCCGGCCGCACCCGAGTACTTTTCGGAACGAACTGGCCGATGCTGTCCGCCGAGCGCTGCCTGGAGCGGCTCGACGAGCTGGGTCTTGATACCGAGGCGCGCGACCTCTACCTCGGCGGGAATGCAGCGCGGGTTTTCGGGGTCTGACGCGTCGTTTGGGTTCGAATCAGCTTGTGCCACCGGCGATGCCGGTAACGGAAGATGCCGGCGGCGCCCAGCGCCACCAGGTCGGTGAACCACCCGGCATCGATCTCGATGGTGTCGGAGTACCGGCACCGCCCTGGGCCGACGGCTTCGGCGTGCAGTGTGTGGTTCCACGACCTGATCCGCCCGCCGTATTCGTGGGTGCGGATGGTGTGCGTGGCCTCGTCGACCGACAGCACTTCGATGGTGTGCCGGTAGGCGGGGAACGCGTGAAATGCCATGAGCCAGCCGGTCCCTCGTTCCCCCGCTCGCAAACGATCAGTGCGGCCGACGAGCGCCGGAACCCCGAACAGCCCGCGGCACAGGTACAGAAAGGTCGCCGGCAGCTGCATGTCGTGCCACACGCGATCAATGTCGGCCGACAGTTCGGACTCGATGTACACCGTCTTCACGATGACGCTCCTTTGAGTTAGGGTCACCTAATCATCGACCGGCGAGATGCCGATGACTACTCGCTTTCACCGCGGAGGTGACCGTGGCCCCATCGGACCGATTCCGCGCCCGCAAGCAGCCGAAACAACAGCGGTCCGCAGAAACCCGACAGCGCATCCTCGATGCCGCTGCTCGCGTTTTCGCCGAGTTCGGCTACCGCGGCGGCACCACCAATCGCATTGCCGAGGCCGCGAACATCTCTATCGGTTCGCTCTACCAGTACTTTCCAAACAAGGACGCGATCCTGGCCGCACTCACCGATGCCCACATCGACGCCGGGGCTGCGCTGCTCGCAACTCGACTGGCCGCCGGCATGCCGCCCGCACTAGAAGATCAACTGCGACTGTTCACCCGCGCCACCATCGACAACCACCGCGACGATCCGCAGCTGCATCAGGTGTTGTTCGCGGAGGCGCCCCGGTCACCGACGCTCCTGGCGCGGCTGCGCGACGCCGAAGAGATCGCGGTGGCAGCCGCACACGAGCTCCTTGCTCGGCATCCCGATGTTCAGGTCCCTGACCTGAAATTCGCCGCCCGAATGACGGTCGCGACCATCGAGTCGCTCACCCACCGCCTCATTGCCTGCGCGCAACCCGCCGACGCGCAGCAGCTGGAGGATTCGATCGTCGCGATGCTCACGGCATACCTGCGGGGCTAGCGGTTCAGCTCGGCGCGTCCGCGAGTTCTTGTTGCCTCGACTCGGCATCGGCCTGCCGTCCCCAGCGTCCGGCCAACATCGCACAAGTGATCAGCTGAATCTGATGGAAGATCATGAGCGGCAACACGATCAGGCCCACCGGATGCCCGGCGAACAACACCGTCGCCATCGGCAACCCGGTTGCGAGGCTCTTCTTCGAGCCGCAGAAGACGATCACGATGCGGTCGGCACGGTCGAATTTCAGTAGCTGCGCCACCCCTGCGGTGACGCCGAGCACCACGGCGAGCAGCAGCACACTGACGGCGATCACCGCGAGCACGTTGGTGACCTTCATGCCCGTCCAGATGTGCTCTGCCATACCGGCACTGAACGCCGCATAGACGACGAGGTAGACCGAACCGCGGTCGACGACCTTGGTGAGCGTGGTGTGCGACAGCACGCGGTGCAGCTTGGATCGCAACAGCTGGCCGGCGAGGAACGGCAGCAACAGCTGCACGACGATCTCCAGGACCGAGTTCACCGAAACCGTGGCAGCGCCCGTGGTCGTCATGAGCAGGGTCACCAACAGCGGGGTGAGGAAGATGCCCAACAGGTTCGATGCCGAGGCACTCACGACGGCCGCCGCGACATTGCCGCGCGCGATGGAGGTGAACGCGATGGACGACTGCACCGTGGACGGCAGCAGGCACAGATACAGCATGCCGGTGTAGAGCTCGTCGGTGAGCACCGACGGCACCAGTACCTTCATCGCCAGCCCGAGCAGCGGAAACAGCACGAAGGTCGCGGCCAGCACCGTGGTGTGCAGCCGCCAGTGCTTGAGCCCTTCGAGCGCCTCGCGTGGCTCCAGGCGGGTGCCGTAGAGCAGAAACAACACGGCGATGGCGACCTTGGTCGCGGTCTCGACCGCCTGCCCGGCGTCGCCACGGGCCGGAAGCAGCACGCCGATGGCCATCGCGGCGAACAGCCCGAGCAGGAAGCCGTCGATACGGAGCTTGGCGAGCAGGTTCACCGAACAAACGTACTGCTCCCGCGACTCATGTCACTAGGCGATAGATCCGATATCTCTGAACGGATATCGTGATGAATATGTACGACCCCGACCTGCTGCGCACCTTCCTCGCAGTCGAGCGCGCGGGCGGGTTCACCGCGGCCGGGCGTCTGCTGGGCGTGCGACAGTCGACGGTGAGCGGCCACATCGCCCGCCTTGAACATGCCGTCGGCCGCGAGCTTTTCCGGCGCGACACCCGCAACCTGGCCCTCACCGCCGACGGCGCGGCGATGGTGGGCTTCGCCCACGACATCCTCGACGCACAGGCCAAGGCCGACCGCTACTTCTCCGAATCCCAGCCCACGGGCCTCATCCGGCTGGGCGCCTCGGACGATCTGGTCGGCCGCATGCTCTCGGATGTACTGGTCGAGTTCCGGCGGTCCTACCCCGGCGTCGACCTGGAACTGGTCGTGGGGCTGAGCGAGAACCTCAAAACGCGAATGGCCGCAGGCGAATTGGATCTCATGGTGGCCAAACGACTGCCCGGCGAACAACACGGCGAACTGCTGTGGCGCGACCGCCTCGTGTGGGCCGGCCGCCCCGGGCTGACCGACGTCACCGACCCGGTGCCGATCGTGACGTACCCACCGCCGAGCCTGACCCGTCACATCGCACTACGCGAACTGGAACGCGAGCGCCGCAGCTGGCGCATCGCGTGCGTCAGCGACAGCCTGCTCGGCCTGCAGGCCGCAGCCCTCGCCGGGCTCGGCATCATCGCGCATTCCGAATCGGTTCTGCCGCAGGGACTTCAACCGATCACCGACAACCGGCTACCGAACCTCGGCCACCTGGAATTCGTCCTGCTGCACCGGCGGAGCGCGCCATCCGAAGCCGAGGTCGCGCTGCACGACGCCATCGTCGCCGGCGCACACCGCATGCGGCACTGACAGTTCACCGGGACTGCGCCTGCGCGTGGTCGCGAAGGTTGTCGCGCAATGTGACCACCGCCTTCTGCAGCTTGTCGAACTCGTCGGACGGCAAGCCGGTCGCCGCCACCAGATTCATCGGCAGCGCCTTCTCACGCAATGCCCGGCCCGCATCGGTGAGGCTGACGATGACCTGGCGCTCGTCGGACGGATCGCGCCGGCGGCGCACGTAACCCTGCGCTTCGAGCTTCTTGAGAATCGGCGTCAGCGTGTTCGACTCCAGGAACAGGTTTTCACCCAAGCCGCGGACGGTCTGATGGTCGTTCTCCCAGAGCGCGACGATCGCGATGTACTGGGTATACGTGACGCCAAGCTCGTCGAGGATCGGCTTGTACGCCTTGCCGTAGGCGAGATTCGCCGAGTAGATCGCGAAGCACATGAAGTCGGCAAGCCGGGGACCGGCAGCCTCGGTTGGGTGCTCGACAGCCATCGACAACTCCTGACTTTCATTGACATCCGAAGCGATTCTATCGGACGCGATTCAATCGGGTGGGTTGACATCTCGACGCCTTTCGATATTCTCATCGCATCCGAGTTAATCGGATGCGACTCATATTCAACCGTCCCTTCCGAAGGAGCCACATGAGCACCACCACCCACGACGCCGTCCTCTACACCGGCAAGACCCGCACCACGGGCGGCCGTGACGGCCACGCCCAAAGTTCCGACGGCCGGCTCGACATCCGCCTCGATCCCCCGGGCAGCAATCGGGCCGGCACCAATCCCGAGCAGCTGTTCGCGGCGGGGTGGTCCGCATGTTTCATCGGAGCCATGCACATCGCGGCCGGCAAGACGAACGTCAAACTGCCGGCCGAGACCGCCGTCGACGCCGAAGTCGACCTCTGCAACGTCGACGGCGCCTACTTCTTGCAGGCGCGCCTGCACGTCAGCCTGCCGGGCATCGAGCGGAACACCGCCCGGGCCATCGTGGACGCCGCACATCAAACCTGCCCGTATTCCAAAGCCACCCGCGGCAACATCGACGTCGCGCTCACTATCGCCTGATACCAGACTCGACAGCGCACCGAAATGTCAACTCTGCCAACGGCTCAACTGCTAGCCGGCGACGCACCGACCACACAGGAGAAGCACGTGACCATCGCCTCAACCGGCACCGCCAGAACCGCCGCGATCCCGTTCCACTGCATCACGCTGATAGTCGCCGGCGTCGCGGCCGTCGTCACGTTCGGTACCGGCTGGGCGATGCTCTCCGCACCTGCGATGTTTCTCGGCTGGGTCGCCTACGGCGTCACCGGCGACACCGTGCGTCACCGCTACGCCAATCTGGCGTCGTACGTGGTCGGCCTGGCGTTCGGCGCCGCAACGACACTGGTGATCAACCGGCTGCAGCCGTCACTCGATCTGGCCGCCACCGGCATGGCGATATTCGGCCTGGTCGCCATCGTCATGTGCCTGCGGGCGCTGCCCATCTTCAACTACCCGCCCGCGTACTTTCTCGGCATCACCAGCTTCTTCTATGCGGGACACGCCCCGACGGTCGCAACAGTGATCGCGCTCGGGACGGCGGGAGCCGTCGGAGCCACCGGCGCAGCGCTTGCCGACTACTGCCAGAGCCGCTTTCTCGCCAAATGAGTCGCCGCGCTGGCAGAGATCGGCGAAATGGCCACTTCCGCAACCATTTCGCCGATCTCGTCCCCCCATCAACTCGCGTTGGCTGACTGATGCGTCGACGACGCCTTCTTCGGCTGCTTGGCGACCTTCGGCGCCTTCGGCGTTTTCTGCGCCTTCGGTGCCTTCTCATTCTTCTGCGCCTTCTCGGCGGGCTTGTCCAGCTTGCCCGCCGAATCGGCGTCGGAAGAAGTTGCACCGGTCGCCTTGGTGGCGGGCTCGGACTTGGCGGTGTCCTTCTGCGCCGGTTTCATGGTCTCGACCTTGACCGGCTCGGCCGAGACCGGGTCCGCGACCTTCACGGGCTCCGTAACCTTCACCGGCTGCGTCTCCACAGCCTCGGCGTCGGTGGCGACCGGCGTCGCAGGCTTCTTCGGATCCTCCTTGGCCACAGTCGCTTTGGCCTTCTCGGGAGTCGACGATTCCTTAGCGGCCGCACCCGCCTCCACCGCAGCGGTGGTCACTGCCGTGGTCGCCGGGGCCAGCACCTTGGTGGCCGAGGCCGGGACCGCGGCCGGGCCATCCACGGTGGCCGCGACCGGAGCCTCCGGAGCCGCCGGCTTGATGGCGTCGGCGATGGTCTTGAACCCTTGCATGACCGCGGCGACGACCCCGAACGATCCGAAGATGCCGTACATGCCCTTGCTGCCCTCGCCCCACCCGTTCAGCACGGCGCCGGTGAGGTTTGCCGGGGCGTTGATCAATTCGCTTGCGGCAGTGACGATATCGCCGACCCTCGCGGCGTCGTAGAAGTTCTGGGCGATGTCACCGAAGGCATCAGTAGCCTGATACATGGTGTTCAGCACCGCGAACCCCAACTGCGCCACGACCGGGGTGATCGCCTTGACCACATTGGCCATGTTTTGCGCGACCTGCTGCGGGATGTCGAGCTGCAGGACCGGGAACAGCACGCCCACAACACCGTTCACGAAGATGCCCCAACCCGACATCACCGCATCCGAGATCTGGCCGGCAGCCAGCTGTTGCGCCATGGTCCGCAAGGAATCGGGAACGGTATTGGCCCAGTTGACCACGCCGTTGCCCACACCCTGGGCGATGGACATGAGCTGGTTCGCGTAGCGGACCTGATTGGCGATCACCTGCTTCGCGAGCGGGAAGGGGTCCGCGGCGAACGCCTGGCCCAATTTCCCGATATCGGTGACGGTCGTGGTCAGCACATCACCCCACACCGCGAGCGGATTGACGAACGCGGTGAGGTCCACGGTGCGGGTCGACGCGACGGTCGTCGGCGCCGGTAGATGGAGGTCCGGCGACGGGATGGTCAGCGGACTGATGGCGATGACGCCTGCGGTTGCCATCGCCATTCCCGCAGTCGAATATCGGCGCAACTCGAATGCCATACGTTCTCCTTGGACTCTGAGGTGTCAGCACTTCTGGCCGCGCAGACGGTAGTGACCAAGCCGAAAACAAACATTCGAAATATGCAACAAGTTCTAATTTATATTGACGGGCTTGCAGATTTCTCACAGGATGTTCGGAGAAAGCCGTCACGAGCCCGCGCCCGAGGGCGCATGATCGTGGCCAAGCCGGACACCCGGAGGTTTCGCATGGCCGTCAAGCCATGGAATGACGACCGGCCCATGAAGCCGCGCATCGTCGTCGGCGAGAGGTCCGTCGACAGTCGCGGTATGTCGCTGCGATTCGCCACCGAGCGCATCGAGCAGCCGGCCGACTGGTGCTGCCACGATCCGAGTCGCCACCTGATCTATATCCACCGCCACGGCGAACTCCGATCGATGGAGACCAACCTGGACTGGGGCCCGACCGATCGCACGCTGCCGCGCATCGGCGATACCTGGGTGGTGCCGGCGGGTGTGCGCTGCACGTCGGTCGTCACCGGCGACATCTCGGGATTCTGCGAAATCTCGATACCCGAGAACGCCCTGGGCGAGGTCGTGCACGTCCCCCGGCGCAAGCATCACGATCCGCTGATCCTGCAGCTGGTGACCAAGATTCGCAGTGTCGCAGGCCGCGACGACGCGCTCGCCCGGCTACTGCTCGATTCGGCCGGCGAGACGCTCCGGTTGCTGATCCGCGATACCTATACGACCGCCCCACCATCCGAACCCGAGCGCGACACGCTGCCCCCGTCGGCGCGCGCGTCGATCGTCGAGTTCCTGGAAACCAGCCTGGAATCCGACATCCATCTGGAATCGCTTGCGCGCCTTGCGCAGATGTCGGTGGCGACGTTCATCAAGGCGTTCCGCGCCGCGTTTCACACCACGCCATACCAGTTCCTGCTCGACCGCCGCATCGACCGCGCCAAGACGTTACTGTCCTCGACGAGGTTGTCGATCACCGAAATCAGTGCCGCGGTGGGGTTTTCGACACCCAACCACTTCGCCACGACATTCCGGCAGCGGGTCGGCCTGACCCCGAGGGACTTCCGCAGGGGCCGCTAGCGCGGCAGGCCCAGCAGGCGCTCGCCGGCCACGGTCAGCAGGATCTGTTCCGTGCCACCAGCGATCGACAGGCAGCGGGTGTTGAGGAAGTACCGGACGTCCGGCGAATCCTCGATACCGGAGCCGTCGTGCGCGTCCATGATGGTCTCGGCCAGGGTCTGGCGGTAGCGAACGCCGATCAGCTTGCGCACGCTCGACGGCGCACCCGGATCGTGGCCGCCGACGGCCATCTGCGCCGTCAGCTGATCCAGCAGCGAACCGACCTGAGCCGCAACGATAAGGGCGCCAAGGCGTTCCGCTTCGGCGGCGTCCAGCTCGCGGTCACCGAGCACGTCCAGCAGGTGCTCCATACCCTTGTCCAGCGCGCCACCGGCGGCCATGGCGACGCGCTCGTTGGCCAGCGTGGTGCGGGCCAGGGCCCAGCCGCCGTCGACGGGACCGATGACGCAGTCGTCCGGCACGAACAGGTCGTCCAGGAAGACCTCGTTGAACAGTGCCTCGCCGGTGATCTCGCGCAGCGGGCGGATGTCGATACCGGGCGAGCTCATGTCGACGACGAAGTAGGTGATGCCCTTGTGCTTCGGTGCGTCAGGGTTGGTGCGGGCCAAGCAGATTCCCCAGTTGGCACGGTGCGCGTTGGAGGTCCACACCTTCTGGCCCGTCAGCTTCCAGCCCCCGTCGACCTTGACGGCCTTGGTGCGTAGGGCCGCCAGGTCCGAGCCGGCACCCGGCTCGCTGAACAGCTGGCACCAGTACACGTCGCCGGTGAGCGTGCCGGGGATGAAGCGGTCGATCTGCTCGGGCGTGCCGTGCCCCAGGATGGTCGGCGCGGCCCACCAGCCGATCGAAATATCCGGGCGCACAAGGCCTGCGGCGCTGAGCTCGTCATCGATCACCAGCTGCTCCCCCGGTGACGCCGCGCGGCCGTACGGCGCGGGCCAGTGCGGCGCCATCAGTCCGGCCTCTGCCAGCGCGGCCTGATGCTTCTCGACGGGCAGCGCGGCGATCTGCGCCACCACAGCGGCGATCTCGGGGCGAATGGTCTCGGCCGCACCGGTGTCGACGTGCAACTGACGGCGCAGCCCCGAGCGGGTCAGCGCGGCCACACGGCGCAGCCAGGTGCCGTGGCCACCGAGGATCTGCGAGGTGGCGTACGCGCGTCGCAGGTACAGGTGGGCGTCGTGCTCCCAGGTGAAGCCGATGCCGCCCAGCACCTGAATGCAGTCGCGCCCATTGTGTTTCGCGGCATCGATGGCGGCCGCGGCGGCCACCGCGGCCGCGATGGAAAGCTGCGTGGCGTCACCGTCGACGGCGGCCTCGGCGGCGTCGCTGGCGGCGACGGCAACCTGCTGCGAACGCAGCAGCATCTCAGCGCACATGTGCTTGACGGCCTGGAAGCTGCCGATCGGCTTGCCGAACTGCTCACGCACCTTGGCGTATTCGGCGGCCGTCTCGAGCTGCCAGCGCGCCAGGCCCGCGGCCTCGGCGGCCAGCACGGTCACGGCCAGGTCGGCGACCGGCGCGTCGAGGACGGTCGCCGCGGCGCCGGCCAGCTCGACGCGGGCCAGCGGGCGCGAGAAGTCGGTGGCCTCGAGCGGCGTGACGGTGACGCCGGCCGCGGTGGCGTCGACGAGCAGCCAGACGTCACCTGCGGGCAGGATCAGCAGGCCGTCGGGCAGGGCGCCCAGCACGAACTTGGCGGCGCCGGTGGCGGCCTGCCCGTCGAAAGCGATGTCGGAGCTCAGCGCCAGGCCCGCGGTGCGCTGTCCGGAGGCCAGCGCCTCCAGCAGTGCGGCGTCGGTGATCACGAGAGTTGCCAGGGCGGTGGTGGCGACGGGGCCGGGCACCAGCGCGGCGGCGGCTTCGTCGACCATCACGCACAGATCGGCGATCGACCCGCCGGCGCCGCCGAGGTCCTCGGGCACCGCGACGCCGAAGGTCCCTAGTTCGACCAACCCGTCATAGGGGCCCCGCCAGGAGTCAGCGCGGTTCTCCTCGGCAGCCCGCACCGCGGCGATGGAACCCGACGCGACAGCCCAGCTACGGACCATTTCGCGGACCTCGGCCCGCTCCGAGTCGATCGTGGTGGAAGTGATGGACACCATGCGCTCCTAGCGTTTGGGCGAGAAGAACACGCTTCTCACTAGAACGTGTTCTAATGGTGACAGCAATCAGACGTCAAGTCGATCGCCATTACAGCAGGACACTCGGGTGTCCCGGGGCGCCTGGAGGTGGGAAATTACCGATCACTTTGCGTATCGTTTTCACCCAATGCGCGACCCGAAGGAGCTGACCGCCGAATGCCGACGCCAGCAACACCCGAATCCGATTCCGCCGTTCGCCCGAAGGAGGTGACGACCATGGCCGTACTCGCCGAATCCGAACTGGGTTCCGAAGCGCAGCGCGAGCGCCGCAAGCGCATCCTGGACGCCACCCTCGCCATCGCCTCGAAGGGCGGCTACGAGGCAGTTCAGATGCGTGCGGTGGCAGAACGCGCCGACGTCGCCGTCGGCACCCTGTACCGCTACTTTCCGTCGAAGGTGCACCTGCTGGTGTCCGCGCTGGGCCGCGAGTTCGAGCGCATCGACGCCAAGACCGATCGCGCCGCGCTCACCGGCGGCACGCCCTACCAGCGGCTCAACGCAATGGTCGGCAAGCTGAACCGGTCGATGCAGCGCAATCCGCTGCTGACCGAGGCCATGACCCGCGCTTTCGTGTTCGCCGATGCGTCCGCGGCCGGTGAGGTTGATCACGTCGGCAAGCTCATGGACTCGATGTTCGCGCGCGCCATGAGCGAGGGCGAGCCCACCGAGGACCAGTACCACATCGCCCGCGTCATCTCCGATGTCTGGCTGTCCAACCTCCTGGCCTGGCTGACGCGTCGCGCCTCGGCCACCGACGTGAGCAAGCGGCTCGATCTGGCAGTCCGGCTGCTGATCGGCGACGGGGAGCACCCTAAAGTCTGACCGGTGCTCCCGGCTGATCTGATCGCGGCGCTCGACACCGTCGCCGCCACCCCCCGACTGCTCGTCACCTCGGATTTCGACGGCACGCTGTCGCCGATCGTGAACAACCCTGCCGACGCGCGGGCCCTGCCCGCCGGGTCTGCCGCCCTGCTGGATCTGGCGGCCCTGCCGGACACCTTCGTCGCACTGGTGTCCGGACGTGCCCTCGAGGTCCTGCGCGAGCTGTCCGGCATGCCGACATCAGTGCACCTGGTGGGCAGTCACGGCGCGGAGTTCAACACCGGGTTCACCCAGACCGTCGACAGTGCGCTGCTGGGCGAGATCGTGGATTCGCTCACCGAGATCGCAAGCCGGTACCCGGGCACCGCAGTCGAGACGAAACCCGCCAGCGCCGCGCTGCACGTCCGCAACGCCTCGCCTGACGACGGCGAGGCCGCGCTGGCCGCCGCGCGGGAGGCCGGGACGCAGTGGGCTGCCGAGCCCACCGAGGGCAAGGCGGTACTGGAGTTCGCGGTGGTCACCACCAGCAAGGGCACGGCCATCGACGTCCTGCGCGAACGCGATCAGGCGACCGCCGTGGTCTTTCTGGGCGACGACGTCACCGACGAGAAGGCCTTCGCCCGGCTGCGCGACGGTGACGTCGGCGTGAAGGTCGGACCGGGGCCGTCGGCCGCGCAGTACCGCGTCGGCTCCCCCGAGGACGTGGCGGAGGCGCTGGCGTACCTGGCTGTCCGCCGGCGCGCAGTCTGAGCTCGCTCGCGGGAGTTAGGAAGGCGGGCCCGAAGTGCGGCCGCGGACCAGTTCGGTGTCGAGCACCTCGATCACCGGGATCCCGGATCGCGGCGGGTTGTTCAACAGGTATCCGGCCCGTCGGCCCTTCTCCAGGCTGGGCTGGGCGACGGTGGTCAGCCCGCGGGCGAGCGCCTCGGGCACCCCGTCGAATCCGGTGACGGTCATCTGGCCGGGCACGTAGATACCGCGCGACCGCAGGTGGTCCATCGCCGAGAGCGCCAGCACGTCGGCGGTGCACATCAGCGCCGTGATGCGCGGATTGGCTTGCAGCGCAACAGCGGCCGCGGCCCCGCCGGAACTCGGCAGGTGCTCGAAGGTCTCCACCACCGTCAGCGCATCGGGGTTCAGGCCGGCGGCGGCCATGGCATCCCGCACCCCGAGAATGCGTTCGCACTGCACGTGGAAATGCTGTGAGGTGAGCCGCTCCGGGTCGGCGACGGCCGACTGCGCGTCGCCGTGCGGCCACTGCCGCCCGAGCCGCATGGTCAGCAGGCCGATCTCCCGATGGCCAAGGCCGACAACGTATTCCGCGATGCCGCGCATGGCCGCCCGGTCGTCGATGCACACCCGCGAGGCCCCCTGGACGTCCTTGGGCTGATCGACGATCACGATCGGCACGCCCCGCTGCTGCACGACGGGCAGGTACGGATCGTCGTCGGAGGCCGCGTACACCGCGAACCCGTCGACTCCGGCAGACAGCACCGCCGCGGTGCCGTCCTCGACCGACCGGTTGGGCCCGGCCGCCACCAGCAGCAGGCCCTGCCCGGCCTCCTCGCACGATTCAGCAAGTCCGGCAACGAAATCCAGGGCCGCCGGGTCGCGGAACGAGTAGTTGAGCGGTTCGGTGATCATGAGCCCGAAGGCACCGGCCCGGCGCGTGCGCAGGGAACGCGCCACCGGATCGGGACCGGGATAGCCCATCTCCTTGGCTGCGGCGAGCACCCGCTCGCGCAACTCCGGCGAGAGCTGGTCCGGCCGGTTGTAGGCGTTCGAGATCGTGGTGCGCGAGACCTTCAACTCGGCAGCGAGCGAGGCCAGCGTGGCCCGACGCCTCGGGTTGGGACTCCTCGGCATATTTGTGACGCTAGCGCATCCGATTCGCGCTGCACGGCAACGGTGCACTAGATTTATTGCAAACGGTTTTCATTAACACTAGCCCGCAGGAGCACACATGACCCGGACCAGGCTCATCGCACTGTCCGCCCTCACCGCGTTGACCGTCGCCGCGTGCGGGTCACAAGGCGACTCCGGGCACGCGGGCGGCGCCGCCAAGGTCGTCACCACCACCAACGTCTGGGGCAGCGTCGCCACCGCGGTGGCCGGCGGGCACGCCGACGTCAAGTCCCTGCTCACCAGCGATGTCGACGACCCGCACTCCTACGAAGCCACCCCCGCCGACGCCGCTGCCATCGCCGACGCCAGCCTCGTCGTCATCAACGGCGGCGGTTACGACCACTGGGCCGACGACGTGTTGAAGAACCACAAGAACGTCACCACCGTCGACGCCTACTCGCTGCTGCCGCACAGCGCGCCCGGCGAGGCGAATGAGCACGTCTTCTACAACATGGCCGTCGCCAAGGCCGTCGCCACCAAGATCGCCGACGATCTGGCGGCCGCCGATTCCGCGCACGCCGACACCTACCGCGCCAACGCGGCGGAATTCGGCAAGAAGACCGACGCCATCGCCGCCACCGAGCACGCCATCGGGCAGAAGCACCCGGGCGCCACGGTGGTCTCCACCGAGCCCGTCGCGCACTACCTGCTGGCCGCCGCGGGCGTCGTCGACAGCACCCCGCACGGTTTCGCCGCCGCTGCCGAGGAAGGCCACGACCCCGCTCCGGCCGACGTGGCCGCGGTACTCGACCTCATCAACGGCCACAAGGTCGACGCACTGGTGGTGAACAAGCAGACCGAGACCGCCGTCACCAAGCAGCTGCAGGATGCCGCCCGCAAGGCCGCGCTGCCCATCGTCGAGGTCACCGAGACGCTGCCCGCCGGACAGGACTTCCTGACCTGGCAGCGGCAGACCGCGGAGGCACTGGCACACCAGCTCGATAGCGCCGCGGCGCCGGGTCGATAATCAGTAACCGTGACTTCTGCTGCCGTCGCCGAGCTCACCGGCGCACGACTGTCGTTCGGCGACCGCGTGCTGTGGGACCGGCTCGATCTGACGGTGCGCCGCGGTGAATTCATCGCGGTGCTCGGACCCAACGGCACCGGCAAGACGTCGCTGCTCAAAGTGTTGCTGCGCCAACAGCCGCTGACGGCCGGCCGGATGACCACCACAGGTGCCATCGGCTATGTGCCGCAGCACCGTTCGCTGGACACCGGGCTGACGCTGCGCGGCCGCGATCTCGTCGGGCTCGGCTGCGACGGGCACCAGTGGGGTTTCGCCGGTCCGCGCAAGCGCGCGCAGCGTCGCGCCATCGTGACCAAGGCGCTCGGCCAGGTCGACGGCGCCCGGCTGGCCGACGTTCCGGTGTCGGTGATGTCCGGCGGCGAACTGCAACGCGTCCGCATCGCGCAGGCCCTGGCGTCCGACCCGGCGCTGCTGCTGTGCGACGAACCGCTGCTCAACCTCGACCCGGCCAACGCGAAACTGGTGTCGAGCCTCATCGACCAGCGCCGCAAGGACGCCGGTACCGCCGTCCTGTTCGTCACCCACGAGGTCAACCCCGTGCTGCCGTACGTCGACCGCGTGCTGTACCTGGTCGACGGCCGCTTCCGGATCGGCACCGTCGAGGAGGTCATGACATCCGAGACGCTGTCGGCGCTGTACCGCGCCGACATCGAGGTCGCCCGGATCGGCGGCCAGTACGTCGTGGTCGGCCAGGACGGTGCCGGCGTGGACAACTCCGAGCACGCGAGTGGGCACTGCTGTGAATAACTTCTTCAACACGGCACTGACCGCGGACCTGCTCGGCCGCGACTTCGTCCAGCAGGCCGTGCTCGCGGCGGCGCTACTGGCGCTCCTCGGCGGCCTGATCGGACCGTTCATCGTCATGCGGCAGATGTCGTTCGCGGTGCACGGCTCCAGCGAGCTCTCCCTCACCGGCGCCGCCTTCGCGCTGTTGACCGGGCTCAACGTCGGTCTCGGGGCCCTCGTCGGGAGTGCCCTGGCGGCAATCCTTTTCGGCATCCTCGGGCAACGCTCACGCGAGCGCGACTCGGCGATCGGCGTCGTGCTGGCCTTCGGCCTCGGTCTGGCGGTGCTGTTCATCCACCTGTACCCCGGCCGCACCGGCACCAGTTTCGCGTTGCTCACCGGTCAGATCGTCGGCGTCGGCTATTCGGGTCTGGCGCTGCTGGCGGTGGTGACCGTGCTGGTGGTCGCGATCCTGGCGGCCTGCTACCGGCCGCTGCTGTTCGCCACCGCCGACCCGGAAGTGGCTGCGGCCCGCGGGGTACCGGTGCGCGCGCTGGGCATCGTGTTCGCCGCGCTGGTCGGCGTCGCGGCCGCACAGGGCGTGCAGATCGTCGGGGCGCTGCTGGTGATGTCGCTGTTGATCACTCCCGCTGCCGCGGCCGGCCGCGTCTTCAGCTCCCCCGTCACCACGATGGTGGCATCGGTGGTGTTCGCCGAGATCGCCGCGGTCGGCGGCATCGTGCTGTCCCTCGCCCCGGGTGTCCCGGTGTCGGTGTTCGTGACGTCGATCTCGTTCGGCATCTACCTGCTGTGCTGGGGTGCCGGAAAACTCAGTCGCCAATAGCCACAGCACGCCCGGGCTCGTTGCTCCACTGCGACCACGAACCGGGGAACAGCGCGACGTCCTGCCCGGCGGCCGCAAGCGCGGCCACCGCCACCGCCGCGGTGACACCCGACCCGCAGTACACCCCATCCACGTCCGCGCCGTCGGTGCGCAGCGTGCCGTCGGCGGCGAGCACGCTCGGCAGATTGATCGCACCCGGAATGTGCCCGGCAATCGGGTCCATGGGTTCGACGTCGCCGCGGAATCGTTCCGGCGCGCGGACGTCGCCCAGGCGGGGGCCCAGTGCCGCGGCCTCGTCGGCGGTCAGCGTGGGCATGGCGCCCGCATAGAGGTCCTGGTGGGTTACCGTGACGTCACCCGGTGCCGGTTCGACGTCACCGCGGTCCAGTGGGCCACCCGAGGTGGTCCATGCGGCCAGCCCACCGTCCAGGATGCGGACGTTCTCGATGCCCGCGGCGCGCAGTACCCACCAGGCGCGCGCCGAGCCGGCGCGGTTCCAGTCGTCGTAGATGACGGTCGGCACGCCGTCGCGCACGCCCCAGCGGCGCGCGGCCTCCTGCACCGCGGCGCCCGATGGCAGCGGATGACGGCCGCGGCCCGTGACGGTGTGATCCGAGAGATCGCCCTCCAGCGAGACGTACACCGCGTCGGGAATGTGCCCGGCCAGGTAGTCGTCGCGGCCGTCGGGCTTGCTCAGCTGCCAGCGCACGTCGAGCAGCGTCACGTCGCCGGCGGCGATCAGCTGGGCGAGACCGAAGGCGGTGATGAGAATGTCGTCACGAGTGGACATGGCGGCAAGCCTAGGCTGGCAGGCATGTCTGCGGTGGATCTCAATGCCGATCTCGGCGAGAGCTTCGGGGTGTGGCAGCTGGGTGACGACGACGCGATGCTCGATCTGGTCACCAGTGCCAACATCGCCTGCGGCTTCCACGCCGGTGACCCGGCCGGGCTGCTGCGGGTCTGTCACGCCGCCGCCGAGCGTGGCGTGCGAATCGGCGCGCAAGTGGGCTACCGCGACCTGGCGGGCTTCGGCCGCCGCTACATCGACGTCGCGCCCGAGGACCTCACCGCCGACGTGATCTACCAGATCGGTGCACTACAGGCCCTCGCGCAGGTCGCCGGGTCGGCCGTCACCTACGTCAAACCCCATGGCGCCCTGTACAACACGATCGCCACCGATCACGTGCAGGCGCGGGCGGTGGCCACCGCGGTCCATGCCGTGGACCCGGCACTGCCGGTGCTGGGGCTGGCCGGTTCGGCGTTCTTCGCCGCTGCAGACGAACTCGGACTGCGCACCGTGCCCGAGGCCTTCGCCGACCGCTCGTACCGCCCCGACGGCCAACTGGTGCCGCGCACACAACGTAATGCGGTGCTGCACAACGTTTCGACCATCGCCGACCGGGTGGCCTCCATGGTGACAGCCGGCCGCGTCGGCGCCGTCGACGGCTCCACCATCAAGATCACCGTGAAATCGATTTGCGTACACGGCGATTCGCCGGGCGCCGTCGATATCGCCCGCGCGGTCCGTGACCGCCTGACCGCGGAGAACGTACAGATCGAGGCCTTCTGCTGATGCGACTGAAACTCGGCCGGCCCGACCTGGCCGCATACACCCGCTACTTCGATCAGCCCGCGGCCGGCTCCGACTCCCCGCTGACCGTCACCTGGGCCGGCGTCACCACCATGCTGGTGTCCGACGGTTCGTCGGCACTGCTGACCGACGGCTTCTTCTCCCGGCCGAGCCTCTTGGCGGTCGGGCTGGGCAGGCTGAGCCCCGCACTACCTCGTATTGATGGCTGCCTGCACCGGCTCGGCATCGACCGGCTCGACGCGGTGCTGCCGGTCCACACGCACTTCGACCACGCCATGGACTCCGCCGCCGTCGCGGCGCGGACCGGCGCGCAACTGGTGGGCGGCACGTCGGCTGCGCACATCGGCCGGGGCGGCGGACTGCCAGACACTCAGCTGACGGTCGTCACCCCCGGCGAGCCGGTCACGTTGGGCGCCTTCGACGTGACGCTGTTCACCGGCCACCACTGCTCGCCCGACCGCTTCCCCGGCACCATCACCGCACCCGTGGTGCCGCCGGTGCGCGCGTCGGCCTACAAGTGCGGCGAGGCGTGGTCCACGCACATCCACCACCGCAGCAGCGGCCGCCGGCTGCTCGCCGTGGGCAGTGCCGGTTTCGTACCGGGCGCGCTCGCCGGGCAACGCGCCGAGGTCGTGTACCTCGGCATCGGGCAGCTCGGCCTGCAGCCCGAGCAGTACCTCGTCGACTACTGGAGCGAGACGGTCCGGACCGTCGGTGCGCGCCGGGTGGTGCTGACGCACTGGGACGACTTCTTCCGGCCCCTGCACGAGCCGCTGCGCGCCCTGCCCTACGCCGGCGACGACCTCGACGTCTCGATGCGGGTGCTGAGCCGGCTGGCTGCCGAAGATGGCGTGCCGCTGCATCTGCCGACGCTCTGGCAACCCGCCGATCCCTGGCTGTGAACACCGCGCTGCACGAGATCGGCCGTCTGCTGCCGGTCGTCGGGTTTCTGGCCGCCGTCCTGGTATTGGCCAAACTCTGCGACGACGAAGGACTGTTCCACGCCGCCGGTGTCTACATGGCGCGGCACAGTTGGGGCGCAGGACAATCCGGACACGCCATGGCCCGCCGGCTGCTGGTCACCGTCTTCCTCATCGCGGCCGCGACCACCGCCGTGCTGAGCCTCGATGCCACCGTCGTGCTGCTGACGCCCGTCGTGCTCACGACCGCGCGAACACTGGACGTCCCGGCGCGACCACACGGCTACGCCGCCGCTCACCTGGCCAACACCGCGTCGCTGCTGCTGCCGGTGTCCAATCTGACCAATCTGCTGGCGTTCACGACCGCGGGCCTGAGCTTCACCAGATTCACCGCCGCGATGTCCCTGCCCTGGCTGTTCGCGGTCGCCGCCGAATATGTGTTGCTGCGGTGGTTCTTCCGGCGTGAACTGCGGGTCGACGCCGTGGACGGGCCGGCTCCGCCCGCACCGGAGATCCCGTACTTCGTCCTTGCCGTGGTGCTCCTGACGTTGATCGGCTTCGGCGCCACGTCACTGCTCGGCCTGGAGCCGGCGTGGGCCGCGTTCGCCGGTGCCGCGGTGCTCGCGGTGCGGGCCGTCGTGCGCGGCCACGAGACGCCCCTGGGCATCCTGCGGGCGGCCAACGTGCCCTTCCTCATCGCCGTGCTGGCGCTGGGCGTGCTGGTGAGCGCGGTCTTGGATCTCGGCCTGGGCCGTGTGCTGTCGCATCTACTGCCACACGGCACGTCACTGCCGGCCCTGCTCGGCATCGCGGCCGTGGCGGCGGTGCTGTCGAATCTCATCAACAACCTGCCCGCCGTGCTGGTGCTGCTGCCGCTCGTCGCGGCCGGTGGACCGGTCGCGGTGCTGGCGGTTCTCATCGGGGTCAACATCGGCCCCAACCTGACCTACCCCGGATCGCTGTCGAACCTCTTGTGGCTCAATGTGGTCCGCGACGAGATGACGGCGCGGGCCCGCGAGTTCACGACCGTTGGGCTGGTGACGGTGCCGGTCACCCTGCTTCTGGCCGTGACCGGATTATGGTTGACCTGTTCGATGTTGGGACTGCGCTGAGCGCAAGGAAGAGGGACATGGCCGACAGCTGGAACGAAAAGATCATGGCCGAATTCCGCGCCAACGACGGCAAGGTCGGTGGACCGTTCGAGAACCTGACCCTGCTCCTGCTGCACACCACCGGCGCCAAGAGCGGTGAGCCGCGGGTGAATCCCGCGGCCACATTCGTCATCGATGGAAAGCGGCTCATCGTCGGGTCCGCCGGTGGCGCGGACGCCGACCCGGCGTGGGTGCACAACCTGCGGGCGAATCCCGACGCCCACATCGAGATCGGTACCGACGAATACGACGTCGTGGCACGCGAACTGCCCCGCGCCGAACGCGATGCCGCCTACGCCCGCATCGTCGAACTGGCACCCGGGTTCGCCGACTACGAGAAGAAGACCGACCGGGTCATCCCGGTCGTCGAACTGCAGCGGCGCTGATCCAGCGCGGTTACCGCAGCGCGAACAGCGCACGTCGATTCGTGGCCGGGCGGCGTTGCCGCCGGGCCGGCGGTCCACATCGCGGGCAAGATGGCTGTCGTGGACGTGAGCCGCAGAACGCTGATCGTGGGAGGCACGTCGGCTCTCGTCGGCGCGGGCATCGGAGCCGGTGCCACCGGATACGTCACGACCAGGCGCACCGGGCCGATGCTGTGGCAGCGTGCCGACCGCAGCGGCGCACCGCCGGTCACCGGATTGCACACCCAGTTCGGCTCCGACGCGGCCACCGAGGTCGTGGTGTCCTGGCACACCGCCGCCACGGTCGAGAACCCGCACGTACTGGTGGGCACCCCGGACGACGGTGTCGGCAGCGCCGTCGCTGCCGAGACAATCACCTACCGAGATGCATTGTCGGGAAGTGAAATTCGAGTCCACCATGCCCGGTTGACCGGTCTCGCGCCCGACACCGACTACGTCTACGCCGCCGCCCATGAGGGCGCCGGTCCCGAGCTGGGCTCGGTCCGCACCGCACCTCGGGGCCGGGCGCCCATCCGGTTCACCAGCTTCGGCGACCAGTCGACGCCCATGCTGGACGCCAAGGTCGCGGCGTCCTTCGGCAACGACCACGCCGGGTCCCCGGCCGCCGGGGACATCACCACCGCGGTCGAACGGTTGGCCCCACTGTTCAATCTCGTCAACGGCGACCTGTGCTACGCCAATCTCGCGCACGACCGGGTCCGCACCTGGTCGGACTGGTTCGAGAACAACACCCGCTCCGCGCGGCATCGACCATGGATGCCGGCGCCGGGAAATCATGAGAACGAGCGGGGCAACGGCCCCATCGGCTACGGCGCCTACCAGGCCTATTTCGGACTGCCGGACTCCGGTTCGGATCCCGAACTGCGTGGCCTGTGGTACGCCTTCACCGCCGGCTCGGTCCGCGTGATCATCCTCGCCAACGACGACGTCTGCTACCAGGACGGTGGCAACTCGTACGTGCGCGGCTATTCGGGCGGTGCCCAAAAACGTTGGCTCGAAAAAGAACTCGAGCGAACCCGCGGCAACAAGGAAATCGACTGGATCGTGGTGTGCATGCACCAGACCGCGGTCTCCACCGGCAACAAGACCAACGGTGCCGACCTCGGCATCCGCGAGAACTGGCTGCCCCTGTTCGACCGGTTCAACGTCGACCTCGTGGTCTGCGGGCATGAGCACCACTACGAACGCAGCCATGCGATCCGCGACACGTTGCCGACCGACACCCTGACGCCGAATCCGGTTGACGCCCAACCGGACTCGATCGACACCAGCAAGGGCACGGTGCATCTGGTCATCGGCGGGGGAGGCACATCGATACCGTCGAACACGATGCTGTTCCCCGAGCCGCGATGCCGCGTTCTCATGTCCGTGGGAGAGGTGAATCCCGCCACCGGAAGGAAGACGCCGAACTACATCGAGGAAGCGGCACCGTGGTCCGTCTTCCGCGATCGGGAGAACCCTTGCGGTTTCGTGGCTTTCGATGTCGACCCGGGCCGGCCGGGCGGCAACACATCGATGGACGCCACCTACTACGCGGTGAGCGGTCCCTTCGGCGAGGTGCGGGCCGTCGACAGATTCAGACTGACACGGCCCCGCACCGACCGCTGATCAGCGGCGCTGCCGGGCGATCTCGGCCAGCACCACACCGGCGGCCACCGACGCGTTGAGCGACTCGGTGGGGCCCGCCATGGGGATCGAGACGATGTGGTCGCAGTTCTCCCGCACCAGCCGCGACAGGCCCTTGCCCTCGGAGCCCACCACGACCACCATCGGGCCCGAGGCGTCGAGCTCGTCGAGGGTGGTGTCGCCGCCGGCGTCCAGCCCGACGATCGTCAGACCGGCATCGGCCCAATCCTTGAGCGTGCGATTGAGATTCGTCGCCCGCGACACCGGTAGCCGGGCGGCCGCACCGGCGCTGGTACGCCATGCCACGGCGCTGACCGATGCCGAACGCCGCTGCGGGATCACGACGCCGTGCCCACCGAACGCCGCCACCGAGCGCACGATGGCGCCCAGGTTGCGGGGGTCCGAGATGTTGTCGAGCGCGACGAGCAGGGCCGGGCTCGAGTCGGAGGTCGCCGACTTCAGCAGATCGTCCGGGTACATGTACTGGTACGGCGGCACCTGCAGCGCGATGCCCTGGTGCATGCCGTTGCTGGTGATGCGGTCCAGATCGTGGCGCTGCACCTCCATGATGGCGATACCGGCATCGGCCGCGCGCGTCACCGATTCGGTCAGCCGCTCGTCAGCCTCGGTGCCCAGCACGACGTAGAGCGCAGTGGCCGGGACGCCGGCGCGCAGACATTCCACGACCGGGTTGCGGCCGACCACGACCTCGACGTCATCGGTCTTCTTGTGGCGTCCCTGATTCGATCGGGCCGCTTTCTGCGCGATCTTGTACGCCTTGTGGTTCGGGCGCTGGTCGGCACGCGGGGTTGCACCCTTGCCCTCCAACCCACGGCGGCGCTGGCCGCCGGAGCCGACCTGCGGGCCCTTCTTGGTGCCCTCTTTACGAATTGCGCCGCGGCGCTGAGAGTTTCCAGCCATCATCAGGCCCCATCAGTCAGGGCCCACTGCGGGCCGTCAGCGGTATCGGTGACCTCGATGCCGGCCAGCTTCAGCTGGTCGCGGATCGCGTCGGCGGCAGCCCAGTCCCGGTTCTCGCGGGCCTCGGCGCGGCTCTTGAGCGCCCACTGCACCAGGGCATCAACAGCATTGAGCGCTGCCGACGTCTCGTCGCGGGTTTCCCAGCGCTCGTCGAGCGGGTCGCAACCCAGGATGCCCATCATGGCCCGAATCGACGTCGCCGCGGCCATCGCACCGGCGTGGTCGCCGGCGTCCAGTGCGCGGTTGCCATCGGCGCGGGCGGCGTGCACCTCGGCGAGTGCCGCGGGCACCGCCAGGTCGTCGTCCAGTGCGGCCGCGAACTTCTCGGTCCAGGTACCGACCTCGACGGCACCCACCCGGGTGCGGACCCGGTGCAGGAATTCCTCGATGCCGGTGTAGGCCTTGGCCGCATCCTGCAGCGAGTTCTCGGAGAACTCCAGCATGGACCGGTAGTGCGCACTGCCCAGGTAGTAGCGCAGCTCGGCGGCCCGAACCCGTTGCAGCACAGCGGGAATCGCCAGCACGTTGCCCAACGACTTGCTCATCTTCTCGCCACCCATGGTGACCCAGCCGTTGTGCAGCCAGAATCGCGCGAACTCGTCGCCGCAGGCGTTTGCCTGGGCGGTCTCGTTCTCGTGGTGCGGGAAGATCAGGTCCATACCGCCCGCATGGATGTCGAATACGGAGCCCAGGTATTCCTGGCACATCGCGACACACTCGGTGTGCCAGCCGGGACGGCCCCGGCCCCACGGCGTCGGCCAGGACGGCTCACCGGGCTTGGCGCCCTTCCACAGGGTGAAGTCCCGCGGGTCACGCTTGCCGGTCGCCACGCCCTCGCCTTGGTGGACGTCATCGATGCGGTGGCCGGAGAGCTTGCCGTAGTCGGGCAGGCTCAGGACGTCGAAGTAGACGTCGCCACCGGCCGCATAGGCATGCCCACGCTCGATCAGCTTCTCGATGACCTCGACCATCTGCGTGATGTGCCCGGTCGCCCGGGGCTCGGCCGACGGCGGCAGCACCCCCAGCGCGTCGTAGGCGGCCGTGAAGGCGCGCTCGAAGGTGGCGGCCCACTCCCACCACGGTCGGCCGGCTTCGGCCGCCTTGTTGAGAATCTTGTCGTCGATGTCGGTGACGTTCCGGATGAACGCGACGTCGTAGCCCTTGGCCGTCAGCCAGCGCCGCAGCACGTCGAAAGCGACGCCGCTGCGGACATGGCCGATGTGGGGCAGACCCTGCACAGTTGCACCACACAGGTAGATGGATGCGTGTCCGGGCCGCACCGGGGTGAAGTCCCGCACGGCACCGGTCATGGTGTCGTAGAGCCGCAGGCCCTCGAGACGGTGTTCGGTCACGACGGGCCAGCTTACCGGCCTAATCGAGCGAGACCACCAGCGCCGTCGCAATCGCGGCCAGACCCTCGCCCCGCCCGGTGAGTCCAAGGCCGTCGGTGGTGGTCGCCGAAACCGAGACAGGAGCGTCCAGAAGCGCCGACAGCACCTGCTGGGCCTCTTCCCTGCGGGGCGCGATTTTCGGACGGTTGCCGATCACCTGGACCGCCGCATTGCCCACCCGAAAACCGGCGGCCGTCAGCAGCGTGGAGACATGTTTGAGCATGTCGGTACCGGTGACGCCGCGCCATTCGGAACGATCTGTGCCGAAGACACTGCCGAGGTCACCGAGGCCGGCAGCACTCAGCAAGGCATCGCAGAGTGCATGCGCGGCGACGTCGCCGTCGGAATGCCCGGCACAGCCGTCAGCATCGTCGAACGACAGGCACAGCAGCCAACACGGCCGCCCCGCCTCGATGGGATGTACGTCGGTACCGAGACCGATACGGAAGTTCACTGCTCCGATGGAGACGGCGTTCAGGACGCCGCGGCGAGAACCTCGTCCAGGATGGTGGCGGCCTTCGCGTCATCGGTGTTCTCGGCCAGAGCCAGCTCACCGACGAGGATCTGACGCGCCTTGGCCAGCATGCGCTTCTCACCGGCGGACAGACCGCGCTCCTGGTCGCGACGCCACAGGTCACGAACGACCTCGGCGACCTTGTTCACATCACCGGAGGCCAGCTTCTCCAGGTTCGCCTTGTAACGACGGGACCAGTTGGTCGGCTCCTCGGTGTGCGGGGCACGCAGCACCTGGAACACCTTGTCGAGGCCTTCCTGACCCACCACGTCGCGAACACCGACGTATTCAGCGTTTTCTGCGGGTACTCGAACGGTCAGATCGCCCTGCGCAACCTTGAGGACGAGATATTCTTTCTGCTCGCCTTTGATGGTCCGGGTTTCAATCGCCTCGATCAATGCTGCACCGTGGTGTGGATAAACGACGGTGTCTCCGACCTTGAAAATCATCAGATTCGGGCCCCTTTCACATAGCAATGTTAGCACGGGCGTCAGACACCTGCGGATCAACAATGCAGGTCAGGGGCCATGCAGATGCGTGAAAGGGGTTGACAGGGCGGCGTTTACGTGCAGTGGCGGGGGCCACAATCCGGCGGAATTCCCCCGGATTCACGTCCCATTCACCGGTCATTCGGGGCCGGAAAGACGCCCGAACCAGGCCGATAGCGGGCCTCCGCTACCGCCGCCCACCGCCACCTACTACTCTGCATAGTCGAACGCCGGACCCGTCCGGGGACGCAGTAGGACAACCCAAAAGGCCGTCACGCGCATCGCCGCTGGCGCCCAAGCAGGAGGCTTGAGTGAACCGCATGAAATCGCGCACTTCTGCCGTCACGCTGGCCGCCTTCGGGCTGGCCACCGCGGTGACGCTCACCGGCTGCAGCAGCGGCCAGGTCTCGCAGAGCGCGAACCAGCTGCCTGCTGTCAACGGCACCGCCACCACCATCGGCAACGAGAAGGCCGGCGTGGACCTGCGCAACGTGTACCTGCGCGCACCGCAGACCCGCGACTTCGTCAAGCCCGGCACCATGGTCGAGCTGCTGTTCGTCGCCACCAACAAGTCGCCCGACAACGCCGACAAGCTGATCGGCATCAGCTCGGACGCCGGCGAGGTGCTGGTCAACGGCGGCACCACGGTGCCCGCGGGTGGCGTCCTGCTGGTCGGCACCCCGGACGGCCAGAAGCAGACCCTGCCGCGGTCCGAGGACGCGACGACCTCCATCGCGATGGTCGCGCTGACCAAGCCCATCAGCAACGGCCTGAACTACAACTTCACGTTCAAGTTCCAGAACGCCGGCGAGAAGACCATCGCGGTCCCGATCTCCGCGGGCGAGGCCCCGCGCCGCGAGGCCGGCGAAGCCGCTCCGGCGCCTGCCGGCGGCGGCGAGGGACATCACTGAGCCCGTCCGCGGCGCCTAACGGATTCTGTCGGTGCCGACGACTACCGTCGCGGCATGGCCAGAACCGGTTCGAAAGTACGTTCGCAGTTTCGCTGCTCGGAGTGCCGGCACACCACGGCGAAATGGGTGGGCCGCTGCCCGGACTGCGGCACCTGGGGCACGGTCAATGAAGTCGCCGTACTCAACTCGCTGACGCCAGCGACGCACCGCGCCGTCGCGCCGGCGTCTCCGGCGGTGCCGATCAGCTCCATCGACCCGGGCACCACCAGGCATTTCCACACCGGCATCAGTGAACTGGACCGGGTGCTCGGCGGCGGTGTGGTGCCGGGTTCGGTGACACTGCTGGCCGGTGATCCCGGCGTCGGTAAGTCGACGCTGCTGCTCGAGGTCGCGCACCGCTGGGCGATGTCGGGGCGGCGTGCGCTCTATCTGTCGGGCGAGGAGTCCGCCGGGCAGATCCGGTTGCGCGCCGAGCGCACCGGCTGCACGCACGACGACGTCTACCTGGCCGCCGAATCCGATCTGCAGACCGCGCTCGGCCATATCGAGGCAGTCCAGCCCACGCTGGTGGTGGTGGATTCGGTGCAGACCATGTCGACGGCCGAGGCCGACGGCGTCACCGGCGGTGTGACCCAGGTGCGCGCCGTCACGACCGCACTCACCATGGCGGCCAAAACGACGGGCATCGCGATGGTCCTGGTCGGCCACGTCACAAAGGACGGCGCCATCGCCGGGCCACGCTCACTGGAGCACCTGGTGGACGTCGTGCTGCACTTCGAGGGCGACCGCGCCTCGGCATTGCGCATGGTCCGCGGCGTGAAGAACCGCTTCGGCGCGGCCGACGAGGTCGGCTGTTTCATGTTGCACGACAACGGAATCGAGTGCGTTGCCGACCCGTCGGGGCTCTTCCTCGACCAGCGGCCGGCTCCGGTCTCCGGCACCGCGGTGACCGTCAGCCTCGACGGCAAACGGCCGCTCATCGGCGAGGTGCAGGCGCTCATCGGCTCACCGTCGGCCGGTTCGCCGCGCCGCGCCGTCAGCGGTATCGACTCGGCCCGCGCGGCCATGATCACCGCGGTGCTCGAGAAGCGGGCGCGCCTGCCCGTCGGTACCAACGACATCTATCTGTCCACGGTGGGCGGCATGCGGCTGACCGATCCGTCCTCGGATCTGGCGGTCGCGCTTGCCATCGCCTCGGCGTACACCGATCTCCCACTGCCGGCCACCGCGATCGCCATCGGCGAGGTGGGTCTGGCGGGCGATCTGCGCCGGGTCACCGGAATGGATCGCAGGCTCGCCGAGGCCGCCCGGCTCGGGTTCACCACGGCCGTGGTGCCCACCGGAATCGAGTCGCCACCACGTGGCCTCCGGGTGCTGCCGGCCGAGAACATCACCGCGGCGTTGCGGGTGTTGCGCAAGATCACAGAGAATGTGGACCGCAACAGATAGAGCAGGAGTGCATTCATGTCGGTAAAAGCGGGAACCCGGGCCGGGCGCGGCAACGTCGTGCATCTGGCCCGACCGACACTGCGCGAGACGTTGGGCAAGCTGGCGCCCGGCACCCCGCTGCGGGACGGCCTCGAGCGCATCCTGCGCGGCCGTACCGGCGGGCTGATCGTGCTGGGTTACGACGACAGCGTCGAGGCCATCTGTGACGGCGGCTTCCCGCTGGACGTCCGATTCGCCCCGACCCGGCTCCGGGAGCTGTCGAAGATGGACGGCGCCGTGGTGCTCTCCAGCGACCTGACCCGCATCCTGCGGGCCAACGTGCAGCTCGTGCCCGACCCGTCGATCCCGACCGACGAATCCGGTACCCGCCACCGCTCGGCCGAGCGCGCCGCCATCCAGACCGGCTTCCCGGTGGTGTCGGTCAGCCACTCGATGAGCATCGTGACCGTGTACGTGGCCGGCGAGCGGCACGTCGTGCCGGAAACTCCCACCATCCTGTCGCGCGCGAACCAGACCATCGCCACGCTGGAGCGCTACAAATTCCGGCTCGACGAGGTCAGCAAGCAGCTGTCGATGGCCGAGATCGAGGACTTCGTGACGCTGCGCGATGTCATGACCGTCGTGCAGCGCATGGAGATGGTCCGCCGGATCAGCCTGGAGATCGACGCCGACGTCGTCGAGCTCGGTACCGACGGGCGGCAGCTCAAGCTTCAGCTCGACGAACTGGTCGGCGACAACGGCGCGGCCCGCGAACTGATCGTCCGTGACTACCACGCCAACCCCGACCCGCCGACCGCCGATCAGGTGACCGCGACACTCGAGGAGCTCGATGCGCTCAGCGACAGTGAGCTTCTCGATTTCACCACGCTCGCAAGGGTTTTCGGCTACCCGTCGACGCCCGAAGCGCAGGACTCGGCGATGAGCTCGCGCGGCTACCGGGCCATGGCCGGCATTCCGCGCCTGCAGTTCGCACACGTCGACCTGTTGGTGCGGTCGTTCGGGTCGCTACAGGGCCTGCTGGCCGCGAGCGCCGACGACCTGCAGTCGGTGGAGGGCATCGGGTCCATGTGGGCCCGCCACATCCGCGAGGGTTTGTCGCTGCTCGCCGAGTCGACGATCGCCGACCGGCTGGCCTGAGATCAGTTGGCGGGGCCGGGCAGCGTCGGCTCGCCGGGTGCCGGTGCGGCAGGCGCCGGCGGCGCCTCGCCCGCGGGCGGTGCACCCGCGCCGGGCTGCTGAGCCTCGGACAGCACGAACGGCACCGGGGCCGATCGCAGGTTGCCCAGCTGGACGACGAGGTTGTAGGTGCCCGGCCCGATCGCCTGACGCGGCAGCGGGCAGTTCGGCGCCGAGCCCATGCCGGTCCAGGTGACCTCGGTGGTCACCTGCTCGCCGGGCTTGAAGGCCCGGACCAGGGTCTCGTTCGACGGCGCACAGTCCAGGTTGGACCACAGCCGGTTGTTGTCCAGCGAGTAGACGTACGCCGCCAGCACCGCGGCACCGACGTCGCGCTTGCACTCGACCAGGCCGATGTTGGTGACCACCATGGTGAACTTCGGCTGATCACCGATCACGTAGGTCGGCTGGTTGGTGATGCCCTTGGCCGCCAGCGTGGTGTCCGGGCAGTCGTCGCCCGCCTTGAGCACCGGCGGCGGGGTGACCGCGGTCGTCGGGGTGGGCGTCGGAGCCGGCGCCGCGTTCGGCGGCGGCGCGATCGGACTCTTCACCCCGGGCGTCTCGCCGGGGAGAGGCGTTGCGGACGTCGACGTCTTCGCGGTGGGCTGCGTCTGCTTGGAATCGTCAGTGCTGTTGCTGAAGACGACGACCCCGATGATCACGACGAGGAGTACGACGACTGCGCCGACACCGATGGCCAGCATCCGCCGACGCCAATAGATTTGGGATGGCAGCGGGCCATGCGGTTCTAGATCCGGCACATTGTCACGGTAAGGGCACAAAACGCGGTGCGCTCTGACCTGGTGCGGCGTGTCGTCTGTGAACTGGGGTGGTATTCGCCACCCCAGTTCGAGGACTATTCGCCGATATCGCCGACGTGGTCGCGTTTGGTGACCCGACCCTCGGCCAGATGGTAGGTGGCGCCGACGATGGCGACCTTGCCCGACCCCAGACGGTCGGCGATGATGTTGGACCGCTCGCTCAGCAGGCGCACCGTCTCGTTGACGTGCTTGGCCTCGAGCTCGTCGACCTCGGTGAGTCCCTCGCGGCGACCGACCAGGATCGACGGCGTCACCCGCTCGACGATGTCCCGCACAAAGCCGCCCGGCACCGAGCCGTCGTCCAGCGCCGTGATGGTGGCCTTGACCGCGCCGCAGCTGTCGTGGCCGAGCACAACGATGAGCGGCACCTCGAGGATCGCCACGGCGTACTCGATCGAGCCGATCACCGAGGAGTCGAGGACGTGGCCGGCGGTGCGCACGACGAACATGTCGCCGAGACCCTGATCGAAGATGATTTCGGCGGCGACGCGGCTGTCGGCGCAACCGAACAGCACGGCCGTCGGCTTCTGCCCGCCGGCCAGTTCGGCACGGCGCTCGATGCTCTGGCTGGGGTGCAGAGACTCTCCGGCAACGAAGCGATCGTTACCCTCTCTGAGTGCTTTCCAGGCGCTTATCGGGTTCGAGTTGGGCATGCCGCCCATTGTGCCCTGCTCGCATAGCGAGTGCGCAATGAGTTCAGGGCAAATTCCAATCCGACCGGACGAGCTCCTGGAGTGGTTCCGCACCGCGCGGCGCGACCTGCCGTGGCGGGCCCCGGATGTCACCGCGTGGCAAATTCTGGTCAGCGAGTTCATGCTGCAGCAGACCCCGGTGTCGCGGGTCGAGCCGATCTGGCGGGACTGGATCGCACGGTGGCCCACCCCGTCCGCAACCGCCGCGGCCGGCGCCGCTGACGTGCTGCGTGCGTGGGGCAAGTTGGGCTACCCGCGCCGCGCCAAGCGGTTACACGAATGCGCCGAGGTCATCGCCACCGAGCACAACGACGAAGTCCCCCGCGACGTCGAGACCCTGCTGACACTGCCGGGTGTCGGCGCCTACACCGCGCGGGCCGTCGCCTGCTTCGCCTATCAGCAGGACGTCCCGGTGGTCGACACCAACGTGCGCCGGGTGGTGGCACGCGTGGTTCGCGGTGTGGCCGACACCCCCGCACGCTCGCGCGACCTGGACGACGTCGCCGCACTCCTGCCCGAAGATGGCACGGCACATGTGTTTTCGGCCGCGTTGATGGAACTCGGCGCCATCGTCTGCACCGCCCGCACCCCGAAATGCGGGGTCTGCCCGCTGACCGAGTGCGCGTGGCGCAGTGCGGGCCATCCCGAGTTGGACGCGCCGACCCGGCCGGTCCAGAAGTACGCGGGGACCGATCGCCAGGTCCGCGGCCGGCTGCTGGATGTGTTGCGCGGCAGCGCAACTCCGGTGACGCGGGCACAGTTGGATGTGGCGTGGCTCACCGATACCGCGCAGCGCGACCGGGCCCTGCACTCGCTGCTGGTCGACGGCCTCGTCGAGCAGACCGCCGATGACCGGTACGCGCTGGCCGGCGAGGGCGAGCGCTGAGACCCCGTTTCAATGAGAACGGTATGAAACCGCGTTCTTTCCAATGAGAACGGCATGAGTTGCTACCACATGCGGTGATCCTCGAATAGAACGGAAGCATGACCGCATACCGAATTTCAGGTGAACAGAAAGCAAACAACAATCGTCGCGGCCTCGTCATCGCCGGAGCCGCCGCAGCCGCAATTGCCGCGGCGACCCTCGCCCCGGCCACGGCCTCCGCGCTGCCGACCGGCGGCGGCTCGGCCGTCGACACCATCAACGAGCTGCAGTCCCGCGGCTACCACGTCCAGGTCAACACCAGCACCTCCGGGCCACTGTCCGCGTGCTCGGTGACCGACGTGCACGGCCTGTCCGGCTCCAACATCGACGGCCAGGGCCAGCGCATCAACTCCGGCCAGTTCGACACCGTGTACGTCAACGTGCAGTGCAGGCCGCAGGGCTAGTCAACCGGTTGCGGCGCAACCAGATTGGGACAAGCAAAGCGCCGCCGGTAGTCGGATGGATTGACGCCGACAACGCGCCGGAAATGGTGCCGCAGCAAGGTTGCGGTACCAAATCCGGCCTTGTCCGCCACCCGATCGACATCGAGATCCGTCTCCTCCAGCAGCCTGCGGGCGTAGAGCACGCGCTGATCGGTGACCCACTGCATGGGCGTCCGCCCCGTCTCCTCGACGAAACGGCGCGCGAACGTGCGCCCCGACATGCTCGCCCGTTTGGCGAGGCTGTCCACCGTGTGCGGGTGACGCAAGTTGGTCAGAATCCAATCCAGATGTGGCGCAAAGCCTTCCGAGCACCGCACCGGGATGGGCTGCTCGATGAACTGCCGTTGACCGCCGTCACGCTGTGGCGGCACCACCATGCGGCGCGCGATCTTGTTGGTGATCTCGCTGCCCATCTCGCGCCGCACCAGATGCAGGCAGGCATCGATACCGGCAGCCGTCCCCGCGCTGGTGATCAGATTTCCGTCGTCGACGAACAGCACGTCGCGATCGACGCGGGCCGTGGGATACATGCGGGCCAGCTTGTCCGCGTGCATCCAGTGCGTGGTGCACGCACGGCCGTCGAGCAGCCCGGCGGCGCCGGCGACGAAAACCCCCGAACAGATGGTCAGGATCATCGAGCCAGAATCCGCGGCGTTACGGATGGCGTCGAGCGCCGCCTGCGGATAGACCGGACCCGCCACCGCCGGGATGGCGACCAGGTCAACCCCCAGGAGCTGGTCGATTCCGTGGTCGGGAATCAGTGAGGCACCGACCGACGTCCGCACGGGCCGCCCGGCCTCCGGCCCGCACACCTTGAAATCGAAGTTCGGCACACCGTCAGCAGACCGGTCGATACCGAAGACCTCGCACACCACGCCGAACTCGAACGGCGCCACTCCGTCCATCACGAGGACCGAGACACTCTTGATCATGGCAGTATTTTATCGAATGCCGTCCGAACTGCCACTGTTTATTCGGTTGCCCCCGATTCGACAATTGACGCATGAACACCATCCTGACTCTGGTTGCGATGGTCGCGATCATGGTCGCCCCATTCGCACTCGGCGCCGTGCTGAGCGCCATCACCCGAAATCCCGGTGCGCGCAATGGTTTCGGTAACTTCAACTGGACCGACGTCGGCGACAGCCGCGATATCGCCCGTGCCGAGCACGACCTCGCCGCGGCGCGTTCCCGATTCGAGTGATCAGACGGACCGGAGAAAATCCTCGACCGCGCGGCGGTAGACCTCGGGCGCGTCGTCGTGCACCAGGTGGCCGGCCCCGGGAACTTCCAAATACGTTGTCGAGTGCCCGATCTCGGCCATCTTGCGCATCTGTCCCGGGGGCGCGACTCCGTTCCCGGCCTCGATGAGCAACGTCGGCACGCGCACGGCGGACCATTGTTGCCAGTAGTCCCGGGTGCCCCACTCGGCGGCGATCGCCACCCAGCGCCCCGCCTCGCCATGCAGCCGCCAGCCGGTCTCTGTGCGGTCGAACGCATCCAGGAAGTACTGGCCGGCGATCGGGCCGAAGAGATCCAAAACCTGCTGCGCCGAATCGAATTCGACCGGAATCGAATGGGTCCACGGGTCCCAGGCGCCGATGGTGAAGCCGACGAAGTCCGCTGCCATGTCCTCGACAACCAGCGCGGTGACCAGCTCCGGCCGGGCGGCGGCCAGACACCAGCTGTGCAGGCCACCCATCGAATGCCCGATCAGCCGCGCCGGTCGCCCCAGCGAGCCGACCGCGTCGGCGAGGTCCGCGACAAAACGTTCGGTGCTGATCGGCTCGGAATCGTCGACGCCGCGGCCACGGTGCCACGGCGCGTCGTACGTATAGACCTCGCCCAATTCGGTCAACCACGGCGACTGCCGGCCCCACGTCGTCCCGCGGCCCATCAATCCGTGCACCAGCACAATCGGCTCGCCGGTGCCGCCGCGGGCGGTGAGCAGGTCGGTATTCATGGGCCCATCCTGCCCTTCTCGAGGCGCGGTAACCTGAACCACATGCCTGTGGTGAAGATCAATGCGATCGAAGTTCCGCCCAACGCCGGCCCGGAATTGGAGAAGCGGTTCGCGAACCGCGCTCACGCAGTGGACGGCCAGCCCGGCTTCCTCGGTTTCCAGCTGCTCCGCCCGGTCAAGGGCGAGAACCGCTACTTCGTGGTGACGCAGTGGGAGTCCGACGAGGCGTTCCAGGCCTGGGCCACCGGCCCGGCCGTCGAGGCCCACGCCGGGCAGCGGGCCAACCCCGTCGCCACCGGCGCGTCACTTCTCGAATTCGAGGTTGTGTTGGACGTTGCTGGTTCCGGCCAGCAGGCATAAGACCCGAGCTGCGCTGGCCTCGGCGGGCGCAGTCATCGTCGTCTTAGGCGGCTGTAGCAGCACGCCCGCAGCCGTCGCGCCACCATCGAGCGCTGCCTACGGCGCGCTGATCGACATGAGCACGCCTCAGGGCATGCGATCGCGCCAGACGATGGACATGCTCAACTCGGACTGGTCCATCGAGCCGGCCGGCGTGAAGACGCTCGCCGCACCCGACCAGGTGGACGACATCACCTACCGAATGAAGTGGATCTGGTGGGACCGCCCGTTCAAGCTCACCGGCATCGACATCGGCGCGGGACAGTCGACCTTGCACGTCACCAACTCGTACGGCGTGAACCAGGACATCCAGCTGCATGTCGACGGCAAGGGCACCGTCGACCGCATGGAGGTCTCGCTGCGTCCGCCGCCCGTGAAATCCTGGGCCGACGTCGACGCGGCGATCGCGAAGTCCGGCGCCCACTACTCGTACCAGGTCGCCAAGGTCGTCGACGGCAAATGCGTCAAGGTGGCCGGCACCAACGTCGACGAGCCGATGCCGCTGGCGTCGATCATGAAAATCTATGTGCTGCTTGCCGTTGCGCGCGCGGTGTCGGCCGGCACCCTCAGCTGGGACGACAAGGTCACCGTCACCGCCGAGGGCAAGAAGCTCGGTTCGGCAGGCATGGACAACCTGGCGCCGGGCACGCAGGTGACGCTCCACGAGGCGGCCCAGCAGATGATCTCGGTCAGCGACAACATGGCCACCGACATGCTGATCAACAAGGTCGGGCCGGCCGCAGTCGACGAGGCGCTCGTGGTCGCCGGGCACCACGACCCGGCGAGCCTGACCCCCTACCCGACGATGCACGAGCTGTTCTCCATCGGCTGGGGCAAGCCCGATGTCCGCGATCAGTGGAAGAACGGCGACAAGGCGCAGCGCACGGCGCTGTTGCAGCAGGTGAGTTCCCGTCCCTACGAGCCGGATCCGTACCGCACCCGCACGCCGGCGTCGAGCATCGGGGCCGAGTGGTACGGCACCGCCGCCGACATCTGCCGCGAGCATGTCGCGGTACAGGCCGCCGCTGTCGGGGCTGCCGCGCCGGTCCGGGACATCATGTCGAAGGTCGCCGGCATCGACCTGGACCGCACCAAGTGGCCCTACCTGGGCTCCAAGGGCGGCAACCTGCCGGGCGACCTCGGCTTCAGCTGGTACGCCGTCGACCACACGGGCCAGCCGTGGGTGGTGAACTTCCAGCTGACGTGGCCGACGTTCAAGGGTCAGACGGCGGCGACATGGCTGCTGAGCATCATCAAGCAGGCGTTCGATCTGATTCCGGTGCGGTGAGCACGCAGTCGCCACAGCACGCCGCGCGGTCACCCGCCAGCTGGTAGATCAGGCAGCAGCTGCTGCGGCGAAATGCCGGTCCTGAGCGCAGCACTCCCCCGTCGACCCTGGGGTCCGCGAGTACCGCGTCGGCCGCTTTCCGCGCCTGCTCCGCCAAGTCCGGCCGGGCCCGGCCGATCTGCTGGGCCGCGCTGTTGGCGGCCGATCCGACGTTGCCCCACAACACTTTCGGGCTGACGCCGAATCGGCCGAACGCGTTCGTGAGCACCTCCACGGCCGGCGTACCACCGGTCGGCTGCGCGACCACCGACAGCGGATAGGGGCCGCCCAACTGGTCCTGCCACGCCAGGTCCGCCAACGACCAGGACACCGGCTCCCCGAGCGCGGCGGTACCTATCATCGGCGCGATCAGCCGGGCCACCAGTCCCAGGTGCGCGACGGAGGCAGCAACGCGAATCTGGGGTTCCCCGTTGCCCATCAGCGCCGTCCGCACCTTCTGCACCCGGGCGGTCAGTGCGTCCGGGTCGTCGATCAGTTCGGCCATGGGCCGCCAGGGCGCTATGGGCGAACCATCGTGCCGCTGTGCGGCGAAGAACGGGCCGAAGGAGGCCAGAGAGTCGATCACCGCGGCGGTTGCAGGACCAGTCGGCGAGCCGCTTCGGCGGCGGCAGCCCTCCGCACGGCGGCGGTTTCCGGGGATAGCGGCTGATCGACGATGCGGTCGATACCGAATCCTCCCGCCGCGAGGGCGTAGGTCATGTCGTTGAGCAGGACCAGCAGGTCCATCGGCCGCCACGACGGGTCGATGACGCCGGCTTCCTGCGCCTCGGCGATGCGGTCGAGTTTCGACTGGAAGATGCGTCGCAGCACGTGGTCGCCGAACATGCCGTCGGCCGCTTCCAACTCGATCCAGCGCTGCAGGCGGGCGCCGGCCGGGTCGGCCACCATGTAGTCGAAGAGCGCGACGGTGTATCCGGCGACGTCGTCGGGTTTGAAGATCGCGTCGTAGGGTGCGTCCTGAATCCACTGCTCGACGACGGCCTCGAACAGCTTCTGCTTGCTCGGAAAGTAGCTGTACAACCGTTCCTTGCTGGCATTGGCTTCGGCGGCAATACGATTCAGCCGCGCACCGGCAAACCCAAGGGCAGAGAACTCCGCTTTCGCGGCAGCCATGATGCGCTCACGTGTTGCATGTCCGGCCGCTCTCATAGCATCTGCCAGGGTAACAGCCAGCTACCTCACTGGTCGCGTTCGAGCAGGAAGTAGAACAGCTTGTCGTCAGTGCGCTGGCGCTTGCCGTTCATGATGCCCATCAGGGTGTCGCCGTCGACCCGCTTGAAGTGGTCGAACACCGGCTGCCCGTCGTAGACCATGGTCCCGGTCACCTCGCCGCGAAACTCGATGTCCCACAACGACGCGCCGCCACGGCTCAGATCGCGGTTCGAAAACAGTTGCCCCGCTTCGTCGTAGCAGACGATGGGCTCGACCTCATTGATCGATTTGAAGATCTTGCCGTACCAGCGGACCGCCTGCAGCTGGCCGTTCATCTTGTGGCCGGTGTCGAACTCGTCGCCTTTCCAGTGGCCCACCATGTCCACGGCCCGGACCGGTTCCAGCGCGGCCCAGATTTCATCCAACTCGGCCGGATCGACATGCGCCTTGCCGCGCAGTTCGGTGAAACGAGCGCGAGCGGTATCGACGTCCACAAGGGCCTCCCAAGTCAGTTGGTTCGGAACCGACTGTAATCCCGAACCAACTGGTTCGGCAAGCCCGAGTAGTGGCGCTAGACGGACGAGTACGGCAGGTCGCTGCTGCTGTACGGATCGACATGCACGGGGCGGCCGACGTAGGGAAAGGCGCGCTGTGGACACGCCGGACGGTCGCAGATCTTGCAGCCCGCCCCGATCGGCACCGCCGCGTCGGGATCGGCCAGATCGATGCCCGTCGCATAGATCAGCTTCTCGGCATGGACCACGTCACAGCCCAGCCCGATCGCAAAACGCTTGCGGGGGCCGCGATATCGGCTCGGGGCGGACGACGTGGTGCGCGCGATCCAGAAGTACGAACGCCCGTCGGGCATCTGCGCCACCTGCGTCATGAACTCGCCGGGCCGCTCGAACGCATGGTGCACCACCCAAAGGGGACAGTTGCCCCCTACCCGAGAGAAGTGGAAAGCCGTGGCGGACTGGCGCTTCGAGATGTTTCCGGCGCTGTCGGTCCGCACGAAGATGAAAGGCACACCGCGCGCATCCGGGCGCTGCAGCGTCGAGAGGCGGTGGCAGATGGTCTCGAAGCCGACCTCGAACCGGCGGGCCAGTTGATCGATGTCGTAACGCAGCTCCTCGGCCGCAACCAGAAACATCCGGTACGGCAGGAGTAGCGCACCGGCGAAATAGTTCGCCAAGCCGATACGGGCTACTTCCGTTGCCTCGGAACTGAGTTGGCCGGCCGCGGCCACAATGGCGGAGATCAATTCGGAATGCCGTAGCAGCGCCACCTGGGTGGCCAGCTGGAAGGCGCGCTGTCCGGGATGCAACCAACGCGCGATGTACAACAGTCCAGTGTCCGGCCGGTAGGACCGTTGTCCGTTGGGGCCCAACGCATCACCGTCGTCGATCACCACCATGACGTCGAACTCGTCTGCGAGCAACTCGGCGAGTTGCGCGTCGAGCCCACCGAGCCGCAATCCACGCTCCACGAACAATGACTCGGCCGCTTCGTCAAGCTCTCCGATGTAGTTCTTGCGGTCGTAGAAGAAGTCCCGCACTTCCTCGAACGGCATCGGCTGCTGCAAGGACACCGAGGAGTCCACGTTGGCTCGGGTGTGCATCGCATCGAGTTCGGTTGTGGCATCGAACAATCGGCGGTTCATGCTCACCAGCATCTGGCCCACTGCCGGCATCCTGGCCACCAACTCCTCGATCTGACCCGCAGTCGCAGACGTGTCGGCTAGTATCTCGCGCAGGTCGGAAACCAGCCGCGCATCCGAATCGGGCGCGAAGTAGTTGGTCGGCAGATCGAACCGCTCCGCCAGCGCCAGGAGCACCGGCACCGTGACCGGGCGCTGGTCGTTCTCCAGTTGGTTGACGTAGCTCGTGGACAGGTCCAGAACGCGCGCCAGCGCGACCTGAGTCAGGCCGTGTTCCTCGCGCAGCCGTCGCAGACGGGCGCCCACAAATGTCTTCGCCACCGCCACGAGCGTAACCCGCCGGCTTTACGCAAAGTTCGCAAACTCCGTGGCCCGCGGACACAAAAATTCGCTTTTACAGGCACTTTCGACCGGTCGACAAGCTGCGTAGCGTGCGAATCATGCAGACACACGAGGTACGCACGCGCCGCAGCGCAGAAGAATTCCCGCGCTCGGAACACCTGGCCTGGAAGATCGCGGAGATCGCTGCCGATCCGGTCGAAGTGACGCCCGAAGTCGAGGCGACGGTCATCAACCGGATCATCGACAACGCCGCGGTCTCTGCCGCAGCAGTGCTCCGGCGTCCCGTCACCGTCGCCCGCACGCAGGCCCAGGCGCACCGCACCCCGCGCGGCGCAACGGTGTTCGGCATCGACGGCAGCTACTCCGCCGAGTGGGCCGCCTGGGCCAACGGCGTCGCGGTCCGCGAGCTCGACTTCCACGACACGTTCCTGGCTGCCGAGTACTCACACCCGGGTGACAACATCCCCGCGCTGGTTGCGGTGGCACAGCAGCTCGACGTCCGCGGCGCCGACCTGATCCGGGGCATCACCACGGCCTATGAGGTACAGGTCGACCTAGTCAAAGGCATCTGCCTGCACGAGCACAAGATCGACCACGTCGCCCACCTCGGGCCGGCGGTCGCGGCCGGTATCGGCACCATGCTGCGGCTTGCTCCGGAGACCATCTACGACGCGATCGGCCAGGCCCTGCACCTGACCACCGCAACCCGGCAGTCCCGCAAGGGCCTGATCTCCAGCTGGAAGGCCTACGCGCCGGCGCAGGCCGGCAAGGTCGCCATCGAGGCCGTCGACCGCGCCATGCGCGGTGAGGGATCCCCGGCCCCCATCTGGGAAGGCGAGGACGGCGTCATCGCCTGGCTGCTGTCGGGTCCCGAGCACACCTACCAGGTGCCGCTGCCCGAGGCCGGTGAGCCCAAGCGCGCCATCCTGGACACCTACACCAAGGAGCACAGCGCCGAATACCAGAGCCAGGCCCCGATCGATCTGGCGCGCCGGATGCGTTCGCGCATCGGCGATCTCGACCAGATCGCGACCATCGTGCTGCACACCAGCCACCACACGCACGTGGTGATCGGCACCGGCTCGAACGATCCGCAGAAGTTCGACCCGGATGCAACACGAGAAACCCTGGACCACTCGGTCATGTACATCTTCGCGGTCGCACTGCAGGACGGCGAATGGCACCATGAGCGGTCCTACGCTCCCGAGCGCGCCCACCGCCCGGACACCATCGAGCTGTGGAACAAGATCTCGACAGTCGAGGACCCGGAATGGACCCGGCGCTACCACTCGAATGACCCGGCGGAGAAGGCCTTCGGCGCTCGTGCCGTGGTGACGCTCAAGAGCGGCGAGGTGATCGTCGACGAACTGGCGATCGCCGACGCCCACCCGCTGGGTGCGCGACCGTTCGAGCGTGAGCAGTACCGGGGCAAGTTCACCACTCTCGCCGAGGGCGTCATCGACGCGGCCGAACAACAGCGGTTCCTGACCGCGGTCGACGACCTCGCGGCGCTCAAGCCAGGCAGCCTCGGGGCCCTCAACCTGCGCGTCGATCAGGTGGTACTGGACAAGGCCCCGACGATTCCCTCGGGGATCTTCCGATGACCGGCCTTCTCGGCTCGACGGTGTCCGCCGCCGACAAGCGCGCCAAGCTCCGGTCCGGCCTGAATTCCGGCCAGCTGCAACGCTATCCGGGTGCCTTCTCGCCGCTGGTGGCAAAGCTGGTGGCGGAGATCGGATTCGAGGGGATCTACGTCTCCGGTGCGGTCCTGTCGGCCGACCTGGGACTGCCCGACATCGGGTTGACGACTTTGAGTGAGGTGGCCGGGCGCAGCGCACAGATCGCCGCGGCCACGGACCTGCCCACGCTGGTGGATGCCGACACCGGCTTCGGCGAACCGATGAGCGCCGCGCGCACCATCACCATCCTGGAAGACGCCGGGCTCGCCGGGTGTCATCTCGAGGACCAGGTGAATCCCAAACGGTGTGGCCACCTGGACGGCAAGGCCGTGGTGTCGGCCACCGAGATGATCAAGCGGCTGCGCGCCGCGGTCGCCGCCCGGCGGGACCCGAACTTCGTCATCTGTGCCCGCACTGATGCCGCGGGAATCGAGGGCGTCGACGCGGCCATCGATCGCGCGAAGTCCTACGCCGACGCCGGCGCCGACCTGATCTTCACCGAAGCGCTTTCCACTCCAAGGGAATTCGAGCGCTTTCGGGCAGCGGTCGACACTCCCCTGCTGGCCAACATGACCGAGTTCGGCAAGTCCGAGCTCGTCACCGCCCGGCAGCTGGCCGATATCGGCTACAACATGGTCATCTACCCGGTGACCACGCTGCGCCTGGCGATGTACGCGGTCGAGGTCGGCTTGCGCGAAACCCACTCTGCTGGAACACAAGCCGGCCTGTTGGACCAGATGCAGCATCGCAGCCGGCTCTACGAGCTGCTGCGCTATGCCGAATACAACGAATTCGATTCAGACATCTTCAATTTCACCCTCCAGGACGCGAAAGCATGACCACTGAGACGCCACACATCCACAAGGGGCTGGCCGGTGTCGTCGTCGACACCACCGCCATCTCCAAGGTCGTACCCGAGACCAACAGCCTGACCTACCGCGGCTACCCGGTGCAGGATTTGGCCACGCACTGCTCCTTCGAGCAGGTGGCGTACCTGCTGTGGCACGGCGAGCTGCCGACCGACCAGGAACTGGCGCTGTTCTGCCAGCGCGAGCGCGCATCCCGCCGGGTCGACCGCTCGATGTACTCGCTGCTGGCCAAGCTGCCCGAGAGCTGCCACCCGATGGATGTGGTGCGCACCGCGATCAGCTACCTGGGTGCCGAGGACCCCGAAGAGGACGTCAGCACCCCGACCGCCAACTACGCCAAGTCATTACGGATGTTCGCGGTGCTGCCGACGATCGTCGCGGCCGACATCCGGCGCCGGCAAGGGCTGGCGCCCATCGCACCGCACAGCCACCTCGGTTACGCGGAGAACTTCCTAAACATGTGCTTCGGCGAGGTGCCGGAACCGGCGATCGTCGAGGCGTTCAGTCAGTCGATGGTGCTGTATGCCGAGCACAGCTTCAACGCGTCGACCTTCGCTGCCCGGGTGGTGACCTCCACCCAATCCGACATCTACAGTGCCGTGACCGCGGCCATCGGTGCGCTCAAGGGCTGCCTGCACGGCGGCGCCAACGAAGCCGTCATGCACGACATGCTGGAGATCGGGTCCGCCGACAATGCCGCGAAGTGGTTGCACGGCAAGCTGTCCCGCAAGGACAAGGTGATGGGCTTCGGGCACCGGGTCTACAAGAACGGCGACTCGCGCGTGCCGACCATGAAAGCCGCCTTCGAGCGGGTGGTGCAAGCGCGCGGAGGCCAGCAGTGGCTGGACATCTACAACGTGCTGGAGCGGGACATGTTCGCCGCCACCGGGATCAAGCCGAACCTCGACTTCCCGACAGGTCCGGCCTACTACCTGATGGGCTTCGACATCCCGGTCTTCACGCCGCTTTTCGTGATGAGCCGCATCACGGGCTGGACGGCACACATCATGGAGCAGGCGGCATCGAATGCCCTGATCCGTCCCCTGAGCGAATACTCGGGCCAACCGCAGCGTTCCATTGCCTGACCCGGGCCATGGTCACGGCACGACGGCGATCTTGCCGTGGCCGTGGCCCGTCGTGCTCGCCGAGAGCGCGGCGCCGGCCTCGGTCAGCGGGTAAGTCTGGCTGATCGAGACGGCAAGGCGCTTGTCTGCGACAAGCGTGGCGAGTTCGCGAAGGGCCGCGCCGAGTTCGCTGCCCGAGCCCCCGGCGTGAATTTGGATGCCGGTGCCTGCAGCGTCGAAGGCAACCAACGTGAGAACGCGCGCCGGATTGCCCGTGAGTTCGATCGACAGCGGAATCTCGCCGCGGCCCGAGGCATCGAGAACGGCGTCGACTCCCTCGGGCGCGGCGGCGCGAACCCGTTCAGCCAGACCGTCTCCATAGGTCACCGGCGTCGCGCCCAATGACCGGAGGTAGTCGTGGTTGGCTTCGCCCGCCGTGCCAATGACATTGACGCCCTGAGCCTTTGCAAGCTGGACGGCGAACGTCCCCACGCCGCCCGCGGCGGCGTGGATGAGCAGCGTCTCACCTGCCTTGATCCCGAGCTTCTTCAGCACGGTATATGCAGTGCCACCGGCACCCGCGAGTGAGCCCGCCACTTCCCACGGGACACCTGCGGGCTTGCGCACAATCTCGGCAGATTCGGCGAGCGCGTGATCGGCGAACGATCCGGTGGTCGATCGGCCCAGCACTTCGTCGCCGACAGCCCACTCGGTTACCTCCGCGCCGACCGCGTCGACTACGCCCGCCACATCAGAGCCCACGCCGGCGGGTAGCTCGAGCGGAAACAGCTCGCGCATCTGACCACTGAGGATCTTCCAGTCGATCGGGTTCAGCCCGGCCGCGCGCACCGCGATCCGTACCTGGGTCGGTCCGGGGACCGGCGCCTCGACGTCGACCACTCGCAAGACCTCAGGTGTGCCGTACTCAGCGAACTGCACAATTCTCGACATCTATTCGTCTCCGATCCGGTTGCGGTACAGGGCGAAAGCCCCACCAAGGAAAGTTGCGAGGCCTCAGGTTTATTTCTTCACGGCCTGACGGCCACGCCGGAAACGGGCCGGCGTCGTCCCGACCTCGGCACGAAAGGCACGGGAGAACGCGGACTCGGATTGGTAGCCGACCTGACCGGCGATGGTGGCGACCGTCGCGTCAGTGGACCTGAGTAGTTCGGCTGCGGCCATCACCCGGGCGCGTACCAGGAAGGCACCCGCGGTCATGCCCGTTTCCTGTGCGAAATGCCGCAGGAATGTCGCCCGGGACATCGAGGCCGTGCTGCTGAGCCGATCGACGGTCCAGTCAGCGCCCGGTGTGGCGAGAACGTTCTCGATCGCCTTCGCGATGCGCGGGTCGGCCACTGCAGTCCACCGCGCCGACGTTGTCGTCGCGCTGTTCGCCGACCTCAGCACCATTGTCAGGAGCACCGTGGCCAATGCGGACAGGATCGCGGCGGTGCCCTTTCCCTCCCGCTGCGCTTCTGCGCGCATCATGGCGCTCAGCATCGTCAACATGTCAGCAGTGTCGGTGGAGTCCCCACACGAAACGTGAAGCGGATCAGGCAGACTGCGAAACAGCACCGCGCCCGCGCCCGAGTCGAACGTGTAATGCCCGCAGAACAAATCGATGACGGCCGGCCCGCCGCCCCTGCTGCGGGTGGTCACGAACGCATCGCCGGTGGTCTCGGTTATGCCGCGCAGCCGACCGGCGCCTGCCGCGACGATCCGATGAGGAGCCCGGCTCGGGATCAGCACGACATCCCCCTGCCGCATCGTCAGTGCCCGGGAGCCGACCAGCAGCTCGCACTCGCCCTCGAGGAGGACGTGGAACGGTGCCTGCAGTTCCGGATATCCGCCGACGTCCATGCGCGTGGTGCTACCCAGCAGGCAGCGCTTGTCCACCTTGGCACCGACCTGCGCTACGTCCAACAAACGACTGACAACGTCCATATTGAGACTTTAGAGCAGAAAACTGAGTCAATAGCGCCTATTGGTATCGATTGCGGCTACGTACGGTTCAACGAAATGCAACCCTTCGCGGGTTCCGACGCCAAGCACTCCGCACAGGAAAGAGACCGTCATGACCGAACAGATCAACACCGAGGGCACCGCGATCACGGCCCGCGCCGCGGTGCGCACGCTGCCACCCGTCGACGTCGCCGCAGCGGCGCTGCTGCGGTACGGACTCGTCATCGTCATCGGCTGGATCGGCCTGCTGAAGTTCGCCCATTACGAGGCGCATCAGATAGCGCCGCTCGTCGCGCACAGCCCGTTCATGGGCTGGCTCTACGGCGTGTTCCCCGAGTACACCTTCTCCGCACTCCTCGGCGTCATGGAAGTGACCGCTGCGATCCTCCTGGCGGTGAAGCCGTTCGCGCCACGCATCTCGGTGCTCGGCAGCCTGCTGTCGGTGTTGTTGTTCCTCGCGACGATCAGTTTCCTGTTCACCACCCCGGGAATTGCCGAACCGGCAGGCGGCGGGTTCCCCGCGATCACGCTGCTCGCCGAGTTTCTCCTGAAAGACCTTGTCTTGCTGGGTGCTTCGTTGTGGACATTGGCCGACGCCATCCGCTCAGGCTGGACGGGCGACCAGAGCCATGTCTGACCGCGACGCACGATACGAATCTCTTTTCCGGCCGGCGTCCATCGGCGGTGTCGACTTGGCCAACCGCGTCGCGCTGGCTCCGATGTCCCGCGTCAGCGCAACGGCAGAAGGTCTTCCCACCGATCGGATGGGCGCCTACTACCGGAGGTTCGCCGACGGCGGGTTCGGTCTGTTGATCACCGAAGGCCTGTACATCGATGACCAGACCAGCCAGGGGTACTACTTCCAGCCCGGCATCTCGAACTCTGCCCAGGTCGCGGCGTGGAAACCGGTCGTGGAAGGAGTCCACGCGTCTGGTGCGAAGTTCTTCGCCCAACTCATGCACGCCGGCAGCCAGTCACAGGGAAACCGCCACACGACGACCACCTGGGCCCCCTCGGCAGTACGGCCGCACGGCGAGCAGTTGTCCATGTACCGCGGATCGGGTCCGTACCAGATGCCCGAGGCGATGACCGCCGAGCAGATCGACCAGGTCCGTACCTCGTTCGTCGATGCTGCCAAGTTGGCCCGCGACGCGGGGTTCGACGGTGTAGAACTGCACGGCGCCAACGGATATCTGCTCGACGCGTTTCTCACCGACTACCTGAACACCCGCACCGACGGGTACGGCGGCAGCGTCGCCAACCGCGTGCGGCTGGCGGCCGAGGTGGCCGCCGACGTTGCCGCCGCCGTCGGCGGGGACATCGCCGTCGGCATCCGCATTTCCCAAGGAAAGGTGTCGGACAACCATCATCGGTGGCCGGGCCGAGAAGATGCCGCCGCCGTCATCTTCGGTACACTCGCCGCTGCTGGCGTCGACTACATACACACCACCGAATATCGGGCTCTGGCACCAGCTTTCGACGACAGTTCGAGCACGCTGGCCGAATTGGCCAAGCGCCACAGTGGCCTGCCGATCATCGCCAACGGCCACCTCGATGATCCCCGCGACGCGGCCGGCATCCTCGACTCCGGCTCCGCCGATATCGTCACATTGGCCAAACCCGCACTGGCCAACCGGGACTGGCCGCAGCGGGTGCGGGCAGGACGACCGCTGTCGGCCGACGTGCCCGCCGATATCTTCGGCCCTACCGCGACCATCAAAGACTGGGAAGTGTGACGGTGTGCTGTGCCCCGGAACCTGATCAGGTTCCGGGGCACAGTCTTTGGCGCCCTACCCGGCGCGAACCAGCTGCGCCGCTCGCACCAGGTTCCGCAGCGACTCGGTCACCTCATCGGTCTTGCGGGTCTTCAGCCCGCAGTCCGGGTTCACCCAGAGCCGTTCTGCCGGAACGGCATCCAGCGCGTGGCGCAGCGAAGTCGCCATCTCGTCGACACTGGGGACCCGGGGCGAGTGGATGTCGTAGACACCCGGACCGACACTGCCTGCGAACCCGATTTCGTTGAGGTCGTGGAGCACCTCCATGTGCGAACGCGCCGCCTCGATGGACGTCACGTCGGCATCGAGATCGGCGATGGCACCGATCACCTCGCCGAATTCGGAGTAGCACAGGTGCGTGTGAATCTGGGTGACATCGCTGACGCCCGAGGTGGAGAGCCGGAACGCATCGACCGCCCACGAGAGGTATGCCGCCTTGTCCGCATTGCGCAGCGGCAGCAGCTCCCGCAGCGCGGGTTCATCGACCTGGATGATCGCGATGCCAGCATCTTGCAGGTCGACGGTCTCGTCACGGATGGCTAGCGCCACCTGGTTGGCAGAGTCGGCCAGCGGCTGATCGTCGCGCACGAACGACCACGCCAGGATCGTCACCGGACCGGTGAGCATGCCCTTGACTGGCTTGTCGGTGAGAGTCTGTGCGTACCTGGCCCATTCGACCGTCATCGACTGCCGACGCGTGACGTCACCGAACAACACCGGCGGGCGCACGCAACGGCTGCCGTACGACTGCACCCAGCCGTTCTTGGTCGCGAAGAAACCGTCCAGCTGCTCGGCGAAGTACTGCACCATGTCATTGCGTTCGGGCTCGCCGTGCACCAGCACGTCGAGGCCGAGCTCCTCCTGCAGCCGGATGACAGTCCGGACTTCGGCCTTCATCCGATCGGTGTACTCGGCCTCGTCGAGCTCTCCGGCCACCAGCGCGGCGCGGGCCTTACGGATGTCCACGGTCTGCGGGAACGAGCCGATGGTGGTGGTCGGCAGCGACGGCAGATTCAGCCGCGCCTCCTGCGCCCTGCGCCGTTCGGCTGCCGGCCCGCGGCTGATGCCGCCGGACAGCACCGCGGCCAACCGAGCGCGCACGGCGGTGTTGTGCAGCCGCGGGTCGTGCGCCCGCGACGTGATCGCCTGGCTCGATGCCTCGAGCACAGCGGCTACCGAGTCCCGGCCCGCGTGCAGCGCGGACGCCAGCGTCGCGACCTCATCGACCTTCTCCGCACCGAACGCCAGCCAGCTGCGCAGCGCATCGTCGAGGCCGTCCTCGGGATCGAGGGAGTACGGCACGTGCAGTGTCGAGCAGGACGTCGACACCGCAACGGCCGCCACAGATCCCCGCAGCGCATCCAGCCGGGACAGTGCGGCCACCAGGTCCGTGCGCCAGATGTTGCGGCCATCGACGATGCCGGCCACCAGCAGCTTGTCCGCGAGGCCTGGAATTCCGGCCACCGGCTGATCCCCGCCGGCGACGAAATCGACTGCGATACCTTCGATCTGGGTACGGGCCAGCGCCGGCAGCGCGGCCCCCAGCTCGCCGAAGTAGGTCGCCACCAGGATCGCCGGGCGGTCTGCGACACCCGAGAGCGTCGAGTACACCCGTTCGGCCAGTTCGGCAGCGTCCGCCAAGAGGTCGGTGACCAGCACCGGCTCGTCGAGCTGCACCCACTCGGCACCGGCAGCCGCGAGTTCGCCCAAGAGGTCGGCGTACAGCGGCAGCAGCTCACCAAGACGCTCGATGGGGGCTGCGGCGCCGTGGACCGCCTTGCTCAGCGCCAGGAAGGTGATCGGCCCGATGAGCACCGGCCGTGCCGAAACACCCTGTTTCTGAGCCTCTTTGAGCTCGGCCAATACCTTGGCCGGATTGAGCACGAACGCGGTGTTCGGACCGATCTCCGGGACCAGGTAGTGGTAATTGGTGTCGAACCACTTCGTCATCTCCAGCGGTGCGATGTCCGCCGTGCCGCGCGCCGCTGCGAAATAGCGGTCGAGATCATCGGCGATGTCACGCACCCGGCTCGGCAGTGCACCGAGCAGTACCGCGGTGTCGAGCATCTGGTCGTAGTACGAAAAAGTGTTGACCGGAACGGAATCCAGTCCGGCGGCCGTCAACGCGGCGAGACTGTCGCGGCGCAGGCCCGCCGCGATCTCTTCGAGCGCGGGCCGGTCGATCCGGCCGGCCCAATAGCGTTCGACGGCCCGCTTGAGTTCACGGTTCGGACCGATGCGGGGCGCGCCGAGAATGGTTGCGGTGAATGGTGTTGACAACAGACGTCCTTCAGATGCGACGGAAGTGCGCACCGCCCAAGGACATCCATCGAGGACAGCTCAAACCGCCCTCGGCGATCAGCCCATTCCACGAGGCGATGCACCGCCGGACGCGGCGCATCCGGCACAGCTGGCAGGTCTTCGGACTCGCAGGCGCGCACCCTTCGGGTGCACCTAGTGGCCGTCGCTTCCCAGTCCGATGCGAACCAGTGCAGATGACGGCGGTCGTTCCTGCATACCGCTGCGGGACAGTCCCGGATTCTCACCGGGTTCCCTCTCATGGCGGTTCCCCGCCATTCGACGCCGCAGACGCCGAAGCGTCATTGGCAAACCAGCTGCGCCGTGGAGACTACCCTGTCGGGCCCTGTGCCGGGCCCGGGCCGCCGCCGTAACCCAACTGCTGCGCGGTGTAGCGGGCCGCGTCGGTGACCGGAACCGCTTGCACGGCAGTGCCGTACGCGCAGATCTCGGTCCACACGTCGCCGATCTCTGTGGTGTCGAACCGCATCCCGATGATGGCATTGCCGCCGCGGGCCTGACATTCCTGGAGTAGCCGGCCCATGGCCTCGTTGCGGCTCTCGGCGAGGTTCTTGGTCATGCCCTGCAGTTCGCCGCCGAACATCGCCTTGAAGCCGGCGCCCATCTGCGCGAAGGCATTCCGAGAGCGGACGGTGAGGCCGAAGACCTCACCGCAGACCCGCTGAATCTCCCACCCGGGCAGGTCATTCGTCGTGACAACCAGCATGCTGCCGCCTTTCTGTGTCGGTACGCCTCGAACTGTAGTGCGCGGCAACCGCAATCGTCAGAGAGCGGCTGCCACGTCCTGCGCCGGTGTGGCCTTCCGGGCACCGCCGAGGTAGCGGTCGACGAGCCCGCCGAACACCAGCCCGATGACGGCCCAGATCAACGCCTGGTCGATCAGCGAGTACCACCGGAACTTCCACAGCAGGTCGGCATCGAAACCCGGGTAGATGAGCTGCCCGGGGGCATAGACCTGGCCGTCGACGGTCACCGGCGTCGGGAACGTGTTGGTGATCGGCTGGGGTGTCTCGGTCGCCGCCCGCGCGAAGCCGAACTCGCCGGAGTGCTCGATATTGGCGGCCAGATCGCCCAGTGACGGCAGCGCCGCCAGCAGTCCGCCGTACATCACGAAGAACCCGAGCACCGCGATTCCGACCGCACGTGCCCAGCCGACCTTCGCGGACAGCTTGCGAGCGGCGAACACCGCGAGACCCAGCAGGGTGAGCGAGCCCCACACCATGCCCAAGTACAGGAAGCCGCGGGTCTCCATGGTGAATTCGTGACCGATGGCGGGCGGGTTCGACGGGTATTTCACGAACGGCAGCAGGTACACACCCAGAAAGCCGAATCCGGCGACGGTCCAGCCCAGCACCTTGGGCCGTACCCCGAACCGGCCGTGCAGCACCAGATAAGCCACGGCCACCAATGCACCCATCGCCACGGAGAACGCGATGATGCCGGTGGCGGCACCGATACCCGACTGGATGGACCGGCTGAACAGCTCCGGCCCGTCCGGCTCGACCGGGTGGCCCATGGCCGTGTGGACCGTCGAGAGCACGTTCATGCGGCCGGACTCGTAATCGATGGCCTTGTCGATGGTGGGTTCAGCAAAAATCCAGGCAAACAGGAACCCCAGAATGCCGGCGATCAGGCCGGCCAGGGCTCCGCGCCCGATGACGCGGATTTCCACAAGGCCCCCAGGTCAGTGGCAGGGGAAGCCGAGGAAGTGCCGCGAGTCGTGCACCCACTCATGGACGACGACGGTCTTGCCGAACAGCGACATCATGCCCTCGTCGATGCCGACGAGGTAGTACGCCAGCACCGCCAGGAAGATCGTCACACCGAGCAGCACCGCCACCCGGGTGGCCGAAAGCGCCTTGGTCGATACGCCCGGCTTCGAAACCGCAATACTCGTCATGGTCAAACCTCCTACGGGGTCACGCGCCCCTACATTGTTCGGTTCTGCACGACGGCGAAAGATCTGACTCGCCGCAGAGGGCTCACAGTGGCGCAACCGTGCCGGATTTCCACCGGCTTCCATGCACCGTCGTAACGGGATCAAGATACACCGAACCGTTTCCCGTCCGCGCAGATCCGTAGGGACTTCCCTTATATCCGTGGCGCCGCTGGGCGTTTAGCGTCGATCTCGACACCTCGGACAGCGACGGAAGGGCAAGCAAATGTTGTCCAAATTGGTCTGCACAGTCGCAATCGCCGCCACGCTCGCAACCGCTGGATGTGGCACGGCCGGCCACAGCTCGAACTCGAGCGCGGGCACGGCCGGAGTGACCGCCGCAGGCGGCGGCAGCGGCGCCGGCGACTTCTGCACCCTCGACGCGAAGCTGGTTGCCCGCAAGCTCCACGACATGGACTCGGCGTTCGGCAACGGTGCGGCCAACCAGAGTCAGATCGTTGACGACCTGCTCAAGGACGCGCCCGTCACGCAGAGCGAACTCATCGCCGCGGCACCCGCCGAACCGCACCGCTACCTCGCAGACCTCGCCGACCCCAACAAGATGGACGCGATGATGGACAACATGAAGGCGCTGAACGACTGGGCGCTCAAGAACTGCGACGCCAAGTACCGCCCGCTGTTCGAAGCGCACGGCAAGTACGTCGGCTGATACGGAAATGCCCCCGACGAATCGGGGGCATTTCGCGTTGTCGTCCTACTCGGAGGCAGTCGCCGCGGCCTCGGCCAGATCGGCCGATTCCTTCCGACGGCCGGCGAAGGTGAACACCGCATCCTCGATGTTGTTGCTCTCGCCGTCCCAGTTCTCGACGTCCACGGTGACCAGCTGACCGGGACCGACCTCCTCGAAGAGAATCTTCTCGGAGAGCTGGTCCTCGATCTCGCGCTGGATGGTCCGGCGCAGCGGACGGGCACCGAGCACCGGATCGAAGCCGCGCTTGGCCAGCAGTGCCTTGGCCTTGTCGGTCAGCTCCATCTCCATGTCCTTGGCCTTGAGCTGCTTGCCGACCCGGCCGATCATCAGGTCGACCATCTGGATGATCTCTTCCTGCGTCAGCTGGTGGAACACGATGATGTCGTCGATGCGGTTCAGGAACTCCGGGCGGAAGTGCTTCTTCAGCTCGTCGTGCACCTTGAGCTTCATGCGCTCGTAGTTGTTCTCGCCGCCACCCTGGGTGAAGCCGAGGCCGACCGCCTTGCTGATGTCGCTCGTACCGAGGTTCGAGGTGAAGATCAGCACGGTGTTCTTGAAGTCGACGGTGCGACCCTGACCGTCGGTCAGGCGGCCGTCCTCGAGGACCTGCAGGAGGCTGTTGTAGATCTCCTGGTGGGCCTTCTCGATCTCGTCGAACAGCACGACGCTGAACGGCTTCCGGCGCACCTTCTCGGTGAGCTGGCCGCCCTCTTCGTAGCCGACGTAGCCCGGAGGGGCACCGAACAGCCGCGACGCGGTGAAGCGGTCGTGGAACTCGCCCATGTCGATCTGAATGAGCGCGTCGTCGTCACCGAACAGGAACTCGGCCAGCGCCTTCGACAGCTCGGTCTTACCGACACCGGACGGGCCGGCGAAGATGAACGAGCCCGACGGACGCTTCGGGTCCTTCAGGCCGGCGCGGGTACGCCGGATCGCCTTCGAGACGGCCTTGACGGCGTCGACCTGACCGATGATCCGCTTGTGCAGCTCATCTTCCATGCGCAGCAGACGCGTGGTCTCGGCCTCGGTCAGCTTGAAGACCGGGATGCCGGTCCAGTTGCCCAGGACCTCGGCGATCTGCTCGTCGTCGACCTCGGCGACCACGTCCAGATCACCCGAACGCCACTGCTTCTCCCGCTCGGCGCGCTGGGCGACCAGCGTCTTCTCCGAGTCACGCAGCCGGGCTGCCTTCTCGAAGTCCTGCGCGTCGATGGCCGATTCCTTCTCCCGGCGCGCATCGGCGATCTTCTCGTCGAACTCGCGCAGGTCTGGCGGAGCGGTCATCCGGCGGATGCGCATGCGGGCACCGGCCTCGTCGATCAGGTCGATGGCCTTGTCCGGCAGGAACCGGTCGTTGATGTAGCGGTCGGCCAGCGTCGCGGCAGCCACCAGCGCACCATCGGTGATGGAGACGCGGTGGTGCGCCTCGTAACGGTCGCGCAGACCCTTGAGGATCTCGATGGTGTGCTCGACGGTCGGCTCGCCCACCTGGACCGGCTGGAACCGGCGCTCGAGGGCGGCGTCCTTCTCGATGTACTTGCGGTACTCGTCGAGGGTGGTCGCACCGATGGTCTGCAGCTCGCCACGGGCCAGCTTGGGCTTCAGGATGCTGGCGGCGTCGATGGCGCCCTCGGCGGCACCCGCACCCACGAGCGTGTGCAGCTCGTCGATGAACAGGATGATGTCGCCGCGGGTGTTGATCTCCTTGAGCACCTTCTTCAGGCGCTCTTCGAAGTCACCGCGGTAACGGCTGCCGGCCACCAGCGAACCCAGGTCCAGCGTGTAGAGCTGCTTGTCCTTGAGCGTCTCGGGGACCTCGCCGTGCACGATGGCCTGCGCCAGGCCCTCGACGACGGCGGTCTTACCGACACCGGGCTCGCCGATCAGCACCGGGTTGTTCTTGGTGCGCCGGCTCAGCACCTGCATGACCCGCTCGATTTCCTTCTCGCGGCCGATGACCGGATCGAGCTTGCCCTCGGCGGCGGCGGCGGTCAGGTTGCGGCCGAACTGGTCGAGCACGAGCGACGTCGACGGGTTGCCCGTCTCGCCGCCGCGCCCACCGGTACCGGCTTCGGCGGTCTCCTTGCCCTGGTAGCCCGAGAGCAGCTGGATGACCTGCTGACGCACGCGGGTCAGCTCGGCGCCCAGCTTCACGAGCACCTGAGCGGCGACGCCTTCGCCCTCACGGATCAGGCCGAGCAGGATGTGCTCGGTGCCGATGTAGTTGTGGCCGAGCTGCAGCGCCTCGCGCAGCGACAGCTCGAGCACCTTCTTGGCGCGCGGAGTGAACGGAATGTGGCCGGACGGCGCCTGCTGCCCCTGGCCGATGATCTCTTCGACCTGGCTGCGCACGCCCTCCAGCGAGATGCCCAGCGATTCCAGCGACTTGGCGGCTACGCCCTCGCCCTCATGAATGAGGCCAAGCAGGATGTGCTCGGTGCCGATGTAATTGTGGTTGAGCATCCGGGCTTCTTCTTGAGCCAGGACGACGACCCGACGGGCCCGGTCGGTGAATCTCTCAAACATCGGTGGTTACCTGCTCTCCCTCGTAGCGCAGCTCCTGCCACGTCACTTCGCGTGTCGCGACGCTGTGCGCCTACCGTCCACTCTAATGGGCGGCGACCTTGCGTGCCCTGCGGTATCCCCTACTCGCAAGGCCACTCAGCGCTGCGAAAAGGCCAACGCGCTGGGGCTATGAAACGTTTCCCGGATCAGGCTCACCGGGCTACGCCGAAAGCGAACAGAGAAACCGCGGGCAACTCGTGATTCTGTTGCCCGCCGGCTCAGGTGGCGGCGTGGAACGCGTCGATGATCTCCGCCGGGATACGGCCCCGACTGGAGACATTGTGGCCGTTGCGGCGAGCCCATTCCCGGATGGCGGCGCTCTGCTCGCGATCGATGGACGCGCGACCACGCCCCGTCGAACCCGTGCCGGCGCGGCCGCGGCGGCGGCCACCGACACGCCGGCCGGCCTCGACCCATTTCTTCAAATCATTCCGAAGCTTGGTGGCGTTCTTGGTGGTGAGGTCGATCTCGTAGTTCACCCCGTCGAGAGCAAATTCGACCGTCTCATCCGCCGCACCTTCACCGTCGAAATCGTCGACGAGCGTGACAGTCACTTTCTTTGCCATCGGCTCACACTAACCCTTCTGCCTCGTTTAAAGCGCAGAATCGACTCTGCCAGAACAATGCTGGCATAGGAGTCGAATTCCTTCAACAAGTCTCAGGGTCAGCTCAGTTTTCAGTCGCCCTGGCGGCGCACAATCGGGAACAAAACCGTGTCCCTAATCGTCAACCCCGTCAACGCCATCAGCAGGCGGTCGAGTCCCATTCCTGTTCCGGTCGTCGGCGGCATCGCATACTCCAATGCGATAAGGAAATCCTCATCAAGTCGCATTGCCTCGTCGTCGCCGGCAGCGGCGGCACGCGCCTGTGCCTCGAAACGCTCGCGTTGAATCACCGGATCGATCAACTCCGAATATCCGGTGGCGAGCTCGAACTTCCGGACATACAGATCCCATTTTTCTGTAACGCCCGGAATACTGCGGTGCGCCCGAGTCAGCGGCGTGGTCTCCACCGGGAAATCCCGGACGAAGGTCGGCGCCCAAAGATGATCACCGACGGTGTGCTCCCACAGTTCCTCGATCAATTTCCCGTGCCCGTATCCGCGGTCGCGGGGAATCTCGGCGCCGAGTCGTTCGGCAACCTTCCACAGGTACTCGGCGGAAGTCTCGGGAGTGATCTCCTCACCGAGGGCTTCCGACAACGACGGATACATTTCGACGGTCGCCCATTCACCATCGAGGTCATAGGTGGAACCGTCGGGCAGTGGCACCATTCGGGTACCAATCGCCTCGTCGGCGACCTCCTGAATAAGCTCACGCGTCACAATCGCGGAATCGTCATATGTGCCGTAGGCCTGATAAGTCTCCAGCATCGCGAATTCCGGTGAATGCGTGGAATCCGCGCCCTCGTTGCGAAAGTTCCGATTAAGCTCAAAAACCTTCTCGAAGCCACCGACGAGGCAGCGCTTCAGGAACAACTCGGGCGCGATGCGCAGGTACAGATCCGCATCGAGCGCGTTGGAGTGCGTGATGAATGGGCGCGCGGCGGCGCCACCCGGAAGCGTCTGCAGCATCGGGGTCTCGACTTCGAGAAAACCGCGACGCTCCAATGCCGACCGCAATGCCCGCACCACCGCAATGCGCTGGCGGGCGACATTGCGGGCCTCGGGACGCACGATCAGGTCGACGTACCGCTGCCGGACCCGGGTCTCCTCATTCAAATCCTTGTGCGCGACGGGAAGCGGTCGCAAGGCCTTCGACACAATTTGCCAGTTCTGGGCAAGCACAGATAATTCGCCGCGCCGGGAACTGATGACCTCGCCCTCGATGAACACGATGTCGCCCAGGTCGACGTCCGACTTCCAGGCATCGAGCGACTCCCGGCCCACCTTGTCCAGGCTCAGCATGGCCTGCAGCTGCGTGCCGTCGCCCTCCTGCAGCGTGGCGAAGCACAGCTTTCCCGAGTTCCGGGCGAAGACGACGCGCCCTGCCACGCCGACGATGTCACCCGTCGCGGTGTCCGCGACGAGCTCCGGATAAGCCGCCCGCAGCTCGGCCAGGGTGTGGGTACGCGGCACCTCGACCGGATACGGATCGCGCCCCTCGGCCAGCAGCCGCTCACGCTTGGCCTGGCGGATGCGGAACTGCTCGGGAATGTCGGGGCTGTCGGCTTCGCTCACGAAATGCCAGCTTAAATGAAGCCCATGGCCACCAGTTTGGAGCAGTCCGCCGTAGACGCGCTGGACCACGAGCCGATCGACTGGAAATACAAGGGTCTGCCGGCCTCGTGGTGGGGCCAGACCCCTGCTCAGGTGTGCCGGCGACGCCCCAGTCTGTTCGACGACGGCGCGGTATCGCCGGTGTGCACGCTGCGTACGCAGTCACTGGTGCACAACATGGTCACCATGGCGCGCTGGTGCCGCCGCCGCGGCGTCCAGCTCGCCCCGCACGGCAAGACCCACATGTCCCCGCAGCTGCTCGCCCGCCAGCTGGGCGCCGGAGCGGTGGCCGTCACCGCCGCCACCATCAGCCAGGTCCGGGTGTTCCGGGCGTTCGGCGTCCGCCGGATCATCCTGGCCAACGAACTGGTCGACGTCACCGGGCTGCGCTGGCTGGCGGCCGAACTGGACGCCAACCCCGACTTCGAGCTGACCTGCTGGGTGGACTCGGTGCGCGGCGTGCAGCTGATGACGTCCGCGCTGACCGGCAGGCGCCGCCAGGTCGACGTCTGTGTCGAGGTCGGCCAGCCGGGCGGCCGCACCGGCTGCCGTGACGCCGAGACGGTCGATGCCGTGGCGCGCGCGGTGGTGGACTCGGACCGGCTGCGCCTCGTCGGCGTCGCCGGATATGAGGCGGCCACGGGACATGCGGTCGATGACGCCGCGGTGGCGGCCGTCACTGCGTACCTGCACACGATGCGAGACACCGTCATCCGGTTGCACCCGTTGTTCGAGACCGACGAGATCCTGGCGACAGCCGGCGGCAGCACGTACTTCGACCTGGTCGCCGACGTCCTGACCGGCTGGCCCGACGGTATGTCGGTGCGCACCGTTCTGCGCAGCGGCTGCTACCTGACGCACGACGACGGTCTGTACGCCCGCACGACACCACTGGGCCGCGCCGACGATGTTGATTCCGGCGGCCACTTCGTCCCCGCGCTGAGCGTGTGGGCGCAGGTGCTGTCGCGGCCCGAGCCCGATCTCGCCATCGTGGGCATGGGCCGCCGGGACGTGTCGTTCGACCAGGACCTCCCCGTCCCGTACGGGCGGCCCGACAGCCGCGTCGAGAAGCTCAACGACCAGCACGCCTACCTGCGGCTGGCACCGGCCGACCAGAGCCTGGCCGTCGGCGATTGGCTGGAGTTCGGCATCTCGCACCCGTGCACGGTGTTCGACAAATGGCAGCTGATCCCGGTGCTCGACGCGGGCCATCGGGTGGTGGAGCTGGTCCGGACTTTCTTCTAACCGCGGCGGGCGTTGCGCTGGTTGCGCTCGAAGACCAGCCGGAGGCCGTCGAGCGTGAGGTTCTTCTCGTAGTGCTGCACGGTCCGCAGATCGGGCAGCACCAGTTGCGCGGTGTGACCGGTGGCCACCACCGTGACGTTGTGGCCGTCGAAACCGTCGACATCTTCACGCACCCGATTCACCAGGCCGTCCACCAACGCCGCGAAACCGAACACCGCACCGGCCTGCATGCACTCGACGGTGTTCTTGCCGATCACCGACCGCGGCCGGGTCAGCTCGACGCGGCGCAGCGCCGCCGAACGGGCCGCCGCGGCGTCCGAGGACACCTGGACACCGGGCGCGATGGCGCCACCCAGGAACTCACCCTTGGCCGAGACGACGTCGACACAGATCGACGACCCGAAGTCGACGACGATGGCCGCGGTCCCGTACTTGTGGTACGCCGCAAGACAATTGACGATCCGGTCGGCGCCGACCTCTTTCGGGTTGTCGACCAGCAGCGGGATACCGGTGCGCACACCCGGCTCGATCAGCACGTGCGGCACCTTCGGCCAGTACTGCTCCAGCATCACCCGGATTTCGTGCAGCACCGACGGCACCGTCGACAAACCCGTTGCGCCGAGCAGGTTTTCGGCGTCGTCACCGATCAGGCCGTCGATGGTCAGCGCGAGCTCGTCGGCCGTCACCTCCGACTCTGTGCGAATCCGCCAGTTCTGCACCACTTTTGCGTGATCTCCGGAACCGGAGACCAACCCGACGATGGTGTGGGTGTTGCGGACATCGATTGCCAGCAGCACCGGCGTTACCGCGGCGACAGCAGGCCGTCGACGCCGTCCGGGACATGCGCGGCGTCGTGCGAGAAGTCGATCTGCCGGTTCTGCGCGTCGACGAAGATGACGTTCGGCTGGTACGCGCGAGCCTCGGCGTCGTCCATGGTGGCGTAGGCGATGAGAATCACCAGGTCACCCGGGTGGATGAGATGCGCTGCGGCACCGTTGATCCCGATGATGCCGCTACCGCGCTCACCGGTGATGGCGTAGGTGACCAGTCGGTTGCCGTTGTCGATGTCGACGATGGTGACCTGCTCACCCTCGAGGATGTCGGCGGCGTCCATCAGGTCGGCGTCGATGGTCACCGAACCCACGTAGTGCAGGTCCGCCTGCGTCACCGTGGCCCGGTGGATCTTGGACTTCAACATGGTTCGAAACATCAATTCCTCCAAGGTAATTCGTGGTTTCCATCATTGGCTCCGTCCTGGTCGAAGGCAGACCCCACATTGGGGTGACCGTCGATCCCTGCGGATGCGCCGATGTCGATGGCGATGTTGTCCAACAATCTGGTCGTGCCGAGCCGGCCCACCACCAGCATCCGGGCCGGGCCCGAAGCCGGTGCCGGACCCAGCCAGGGGTCCCGGACCTCCAGATAGTCGACGTCGATGGCCGGTACCTCGTCGAGGACCGCCCGGGCCGCATCGAGTGCGGCGGCCGCGCCGTGCGACGCGGAGTACTTGCCGGCGAGCAGCGCCGCGGACAACGCCCCGGCCTGCTCGCGCTGTTCAGCATCGAGGTAGCGGTTGCGCGACGACATGGCCAGCCCGTCGTTCTCGCGCACGATCGGCACCGCCTGGATGCGCACATCGAGATCGAGGTCGTCGACCATCTGGCGCACCAGAACCAGTTGCTGATAGTCCTTTTCGCCGAAGAACGCGCGGTCGGGGCGGACGATGTTCAGCAGCTTGAGCACCACGGTGAGCATCCCGGCGAAGTGCGTCGGGCGCGAGCCGCCCTCCAACTCCGCGCCCAGCGGGCCCGGCATGACCGTCGTGCGCTGGCCGTTCGGGTACATGGCGGCGGCGCTCGGCGCGAAGACGATGTCGACGTCCTCGCCCTTCAGCAGCTCGACGTCGGAGTCCAGGGTGCGCGGGTAGGCGTCCAGGTCCTCCCCGGCGCCGAACTGCAAGGGGTTCACGAAGATCGACACCACCACGACGGCGCCGGGCACCTTCTTGGCCGAACGCACCAGTTCCAGGTGGCCATCGTGCAGCGCACCCATCGTCGGCACGAGCATCACCCGGCGCCCCGTGGCGCGCAGCACCCGCGACACGTCCGACACGTCGGTCGGATTGGTGTAGAGGTTCAGCTCGCCGGCGGTGAACTTCGGCGGCCTGCGATCGGTCACTGCGCTCTCCCTGAGTCGTTCAACACGGCGAAAACCTCGGTGGGTGCATGGGCACGTTGTGCGGTGCGCAGCGACATGGCCCGATATGCCTGCGCCAGTTCAGGATTCACTTCCCCCATCGCCCGCAGATGAGCCGCGACGGCAGCCCCGTCGCCCCGCGCCACCGGACCCGTCAGCGCACTCTGCCCGCGCTGCAGCGCGTTCTCCAGAGAGGCCCGCGCCAGCGGCGCGAGGATGCGTTCGGCGATGCCGGCGGGGTCGCCCGTGACCAGTTCCTGGCCGAGCAGCTCCTGGCCGGCCAGTGCGTCGCGCAGGGCTTCGACAGCGTCGAGGACGACGGTGATGACGTGATTACCGGCGTGCGCAAGGGCTGCGTGATACAGCGTGCGGGCGTCTTCGCGAACCCGGAACGGTTCGCCGCCGATCTCGAGGACGAGGGACTGGGCGATGGCGTAGCCGATGTCGTCGGCCGCGGTGATCCCGAAACAGGTTTCCGACAGCCGGGTGATGTCTTCGTCCGAGCCGGTGAACGTCATGGCCGGGTGGATGGCCAGCGGAATACAGCCCTGCTCGGTCAGCGGGGCCAGCACCGCGATGCCGTTGGCGCCCGAGGTGTGCACCACGATGGTGCCGGGGCGAACCGATCCGGTGGCCGCCAGGCCCGCGACGACCGACGTCAGCTCCGCGTCCGGCACGGCCAGCAGCAGGAGTTCGGCCTTGGCGGCGACGTCGTGCGCGGGCAACACCTGGGTGTCGGGCAGCCGGCGCTCGGCACGGCCGCGCGACGCATGGGAGATCGCGCTACACGCGACGACGACGTGGTCCGCGCGCTCCAGCGCAACACCCAGCGCACTGCCGACCCGCCCTGCGGAAATGATTCCGACAGTGAGCCGGGCCGGACGCAGTCCGTCGAGCTGCTTCATTGCAGCGACCTCACATTTGGTGGTTTCTCAACGTTCCAGTCCTGCCTGGCAGGTACCGGACGGTCACCGCAGAGCGTAGCTCAGTCCTCGCGGCGACGTCGACGGCCGCCGCCGCTGGTGTTGGCCTGCAGACGCGCCAGCAATTCCGCCGCCGGCTGCCCGCCAACGTGCTGACCTGCGGGTTCGTCTTCGGGCTCGGCTCGGCGCCGACGACCGGATGTGACAGGGGTCTCTGCCGCGGGCGGCGCGGTGGCCGGTTCAGCAGGGGCCCCGTGGCGACCCCGGCGCGGGGGTTCGGGGGCCGGCTCGGGGGCGGGCGGGACGACCGGCAGCGTCATCGTCGGTTCGGGGCCACGGTCCGGTTCGGGCGGCACGGGGGCCCAGTTGCTGCCCGGCTGCCCGGCCGGGATCCACTGGCCTTCGGCCGGCGTCGGCTGCCAGTCGGACGGTCCCGGCTGCGGGGGACGACGATGCGCCCCGCCGAACGGCGGCTGCGGCGGTGGGGGCGGCGGTGCCCATGGGTCGGGCGGCACGTGCGGCTCGGCCGCCACGTCGATGATGGGGCTTTCTTCGGTGTTCGGCTCCGACATCAAGTCCGGCCGGTCCTCGGTGTCGATCCGGCTGGCGACGACGCGGCCGACGGGCGCGGACTGCCCGCTGCGGTCGGTCTCGAGCGCCGGGCGGTGCGCCAGATCGGTGTCGAAGTAGAACTCGAGGTTGGCCCGCAGCGCGGCAAGCTCCGCCCGCAGGGCCGCGACCTCGTCGGCCGACTGGGCACGCAGTTCGGAGGCCAGCTCACGGCGCAGGTGCGATTCCAGCGACAGTTCGTATTCGCGGCGCGCCGCGATCTCGCGGTCCAGCTGCAGGTCGTAGACGAGCTTGAGGTCGCGGGCCCGGGCCTGGTCCAGATCAGCCTGGCGCCGGTAGATGAACGAGGCGAACGCCGCCGCCACCGCGGCCCACAGGGCAATGACCACAGCCAGTTTCAGCAACTCGACCTGATCGGTGAACACCAGTGCCGAGCTGGCGATGATCGCGAGCACCAGCAATGCTGTCAGCAGCAACCAACCCGGCCTGCGGTTCGCACGCCTGCCGCGCGCAGCCCGGGTCGGATCGATCATGGGCTGACTGTACCGTTTTGCCTTCCCCTCGCAGGTCGACCGACACCCCGTCCGGGCGGATCGTTACCTATTCGGTTGCGCCGTCGGACTTCTCCGGCGGGTCCAGCGGCGCGCGGCAGCAATGCTGCAACCACATACCTGCCACCACCAGGGCCAGTGCGCTCACCGCAGCGACCGTGGCACCCGGAAAATCGGCCGCGGCCACCCGCAGCACGCCGCGCCGCGGGAGCACGTAGCCGAGCACGCCGAGCCACCAGCCGAGGGCCACCGCCCCGACCCAGGCCGACGCCTTGGCCACCACCACCGACCGCGCGACCGCCAGCGGATGGATGCGGCCGCCCCCCACGCCGATGGCGCCGCCGGAGATCTTGGCGCGCAGGAAGAACGCCCAACCCGCCTCCACGGCGGCAAATACCAACAGCGACAAGCCCGTCCACACCGTGATCGGCGGGAACCAGCGGTACACCAGGATCACCAGCAGGTACGCGACGACCGTGGCCAGCACCGTGCCGATCGCCAGATCCCGCTTCCGGGTGGGTCCCATCAGGGCACCAGCGCCAGGTCGGTGCGGCGCACCCCGTCGCGTTCGCCGGCGTCGATGGCAGCCAGCAGCTCGGCGACGGGGACGCCCCCGAGCGTCGCCGCCGGATCGGCGGCCAGCCACGGCACCAGCACGAAGGCGCGGTGCTGCGCGTGGGGGTGCGGCAACGTCAGGACCGGGTCGTCGGAGCGCACTTCGGCGTCGCCGTCGTGGCAGCTGACGATGTCGACATCGAGAGTGCGTGGGCCCCAACGCTGTTCGCGCACCCGGTCGGCCGCGTTCTCCAACTCGTGGGCCCGGCGCAGCCAGCCCGGGCCGTCGAGGCCGGGATCGTCGGCCAGCAGCACGGCATTCAGGAACGGTCCCTGCTCGATGCCGCCCCAGGCATCGGTCTCGTAGACCGGGGAGACGGCCCGGACCGCACCGCGCAGTCCAGAGACCACCGACTGCAGGTGGGCGAGCCGGTCGCCCAGGTTGGAGCCGATGGACAGGACCACGGTCGTCACCCTCGGCCGCCCCGCCTCGACCGGCGCGCCACGACCGCAACGTCCTTGAACGTCAACGGGATCGGCGCACTGGGCTTGTGCAGCACCACCTCGACGGCGTGGACACGCTGGTCCCTCATCACCGAGTCGGCGATCTCGGCCGACACCGTCTCGATCAGATTCCGCGGCGGCCCGGCGATGATGTCGGCCGCCTGCTGCGCCAGCGCGCCGTAGTCCAGGGTGTCCGACAACTCGTCGCTCATTGCGGCGGCGACCAGGTCGATCCACACCGTGATGTCGACGACGAAGTCCTGCCCGTCCTCGCGCTCATGGTCGAAGACCCCGTGATTACCGCGAACGGTCAAGCCGCGCAATTCGATTCGATCAGCCATGCCAGCTACTCACCACTTTCACCGCATCCACCGACGCCTGCACATCATGCACCCGAACCCCCCACGCGCCCTGCTGCGCCGCCAGCGCCGAGATCACCGCGGTGGCCGTCTCACGGCCGTCGGGTGCCCGCGGCGTGCCGTCGGCGTCTGCCAGCAGGGTGCCGAGGAACCGTTTGCGCGACGCCCCGACCAGCACCGGGATGCCGGTCGCGACCAGTTCGGGCAGCGCCCTCAGCAGCGCCCAATTGTGCTGCGCCGACTTGGCGAAACCCAGCCCGGGATCGATGATCAGGTTCCCGGGCTCCACTCCGGCGGCGACGGCGTCGTCGACCGCGGCGAGCAGTTCTGCCCGCACGTCGGCCACCACGTCGGCGTACTCCGGAATCCGGTGCGGCTGCTCGGCGTCGACCTCGCGCCAGTGCATCAGCACCCACGGCACCCGCGCGCCCGCCAGCAGCGGGGCCATGTTCGGGTCGGCCCGGCCACCCGACACGTCGTTGACGATGTGCACACCGCATTCCAGCGCGGCCTCCGCCACGTCGGCGTGCATCGTGTCGACGCTGACGGTGATGCCTTGTGCGACAAGCTCTCTGATCACCGGCAGCACGCGGCCGCGTTCGACCTCGGGATCCAGCCGGGCGGCGCCGGGCCGGGTGGATTCGCCGCCGACGTCGATGATCTGCGCCCCCTGGGCCGCCAGCGTCAGGCCGTGCTGGATCGCGCGGTCGTGGTCGAGGTAGCGTCCGCCGTCGGAGAACGAGTCGGCCGTCACGTTGACGACGCCCATGACCTGCGTGGGGACTGTCACTTCCGCAGGATGAGATCCAGCGCCTCGGCTCGCGACGACGCGCAGGTCTTGAACTGGCCGCGCACCGCCGAGGTCGTGGTCACCGCGCCGGGCTTGCGGACGCCGCGCATCGCCATGCACAGGTGCTCGGCCTCGACCACCACGATGACACCCCGCGGGTCCAGCTTGCGCATGAGCGCATCGGCGATCTGGCCGGTCAGCCGCTCCTGCACCTGGGGCCGCTTGGCGTACAGATCGACCAGGCGGGCGATCTTGGACAGCCCGGTGACCCGGCCGTCCTCGCCCGGGATGTAGCCGACGTGCGCGACGCCGTGGAACGACACCAGGTGGTGCTCGCAGGTCGAGTACATCGGGATGTCCTTGACCAGCACCAGCTCGTCGTGACCCTCGTCGAAGGTGGTGTCGAGCACGGCATCGGGGTCGGTGTACAGCCCGCCGAAGATCTCCTCGAAGGCGCGGGCAACGCGGCCGGGGGTGTCCCGCAATCCGTCGCGGTCCGGGTCCTCGCCCACCGCGAGCAGCAGCTCACGCACCGCGGCTTCGGCTCGATCGTGATCGAACTTCGGCGGGGTGAGCCTGGCCGAATGGATCTGCGACCGCGTCATCTATGCGCCTACTCGTCGTTGGGTTTGGCCGGCGGAGGTGCCGGCTGCTGCGGATACGGCTGGTAGCCCTGCGGCGGACCGGGCTGGCCCCAGCCCGGCTGCGGGTACCACTGGCCATGCTGGCCATGGCCATGCTGCGGCGGCCAGCCCGGGGCCTGCCAGCCCGCGGGTGCGCCGTAGTTCGGCTGGGTCTGGCCGTGCTGCGGCTGACCGTTCGGTGCGGCGTGGGCGCCGTTGGTGCCGTTCACGCCGGCCGCGGCCTGGCTCGCGGCGGCAATGGCCGCCTTGAACGCCGGTTCCTGGACCGGCGGCGGCCACGGCTCGCCGCGCTCGATGGCCAGCTCGCCCGGAGTCTTGATCGGGGGCTTCTCCGACGGAATCCGGCCACCGAAGTCGTCGAACATGGTCAGGCGGGGACGTTTCTCGACGTCGACCAGGATGCGCTCCAGGTCGGGGCGGTGCAGCGTCTCCTTCTCGAGCAGCTCGCCGGCCAGGGTGTCCAGCTGGTCGCGGTACTGGGTCAGCACGTCCCACGCCTCGGTGTGGGCGGCCTCGATGAGCTTGCGCACCTCGTCGTCGATGAGCTGCGCGACCTCATGGCTGTAGTCGGCCTGAGTGCCCATGGTGCGACCCAGGAACGGATCGCCGTGTTCGGTGCCGTACCGGACCGCACCCAGCCTGGCGCTCATGCCGAACTCGGTGACCATGGCACGGGCGATCTTGGTGGCGTTCTCGATGTCGGACACCGCGCCGGTGGTGGGCTCGCGGAAGATCAGCTCCTCGGCGGCGCGGCCGCCGATCGCCATGACCAGGCGCGCGATCAACTCGGAACGGGTCTGCATGCCCTTGTCGTCCTCGGGGACGGCGACGGCGTGCCCACCGGTGCGGCCGCGGGCCAGGATCGTCACCTTGTACACGGGGTCCAGGTGCGGCATGGCCCAGCCGGCCAGCGTGTGCCCGGCCTCGTGGTACGCGGTGATCTTCTTTTCCAGCTCGCTGATGATGCGGCCCTTGCGGCGCGGACCACCGACGACGCGGTCGACGGCCTCTTCGAGCGCCGGGCCGGTGATCACGGTGGCGTTCTCGCGGGCGGTGAGCAGCGCGGCCTCATTGATGACGTTGGCCAGGTCGGCGCCGGACATCCCGACGGTGCGCTTGGCCAGGCCGTCGAGGTCGGCGTCGGGGGCGATGGGCTTGCCTGCCGAGTGCACCCGCAGCACGGCTTTGCGGCCGGCCAGGTCGGGCGCGGACACCGGGATCTGGCGGTCGAAGCGGCCCGGACGCAGCAGCGCCGGGTCCAGGATGTCGGGCCGGTTGGTGGCGGCGATCAGGATGACGCCCTGGCGGTCGCCGAAGCCGTCCATCTCGACCAGCAGCTGGTTCAGCGTCTGCTCGCGCTCGTCGTGGCCACCGCCCAGGCCGGCGCCACGCTGGCGGCCGACGGCGTCGATCTCGTCGACGAAGATGATGCAGGGGCTGTTCTGCTTGGCCTGTTCGAACAGGTCGCGCACGCGGGACGCACCGACACCGACGAACATCTCGACGAAGTCCGAACCGGAGATGGTGAAGAACGGCACCCCGGCCTCGCCGGCGACGGCGCGCGCCAGCAGCGTCTTACCGGTACCGGGCGGGCCGTAGAGCAGCACGCCCTTGGGGATTTTGGCGCCGAGGGCCTGGTAGCGGCTCGGGTTCTGCAGGAAGTCCTTGATCTCGTAGAGCTCTTCGACGGCCTCGTCGACACCGGCGACGTCGGCGAACGTCGTCTTCGGCATGTCCTTGCCGAGCATCTTGGCGCGCGACTTGCCGAAGCCGAAGCCCATCCGGCCGCCGCCCTGCATGCGGGAGAACATGAAGAACAGGCCGACGAGCAGCAGCAGCGGCAGCAGGTAGATCAGCAGCGAGCTGAGGATGCTGCCCTGGTTGACAACCGTCTTGGTCTTGACGTTCTTGGCGTTCAGCGCGTCGAAAAGCGGCACCGCATAGCCCGTCGGGAACGACGTGATGATCTTGTTGCTGTTGTCGGTGTCCGGCGCGACGCTCTTCAGGTCCAGCCGGACCTGCTGTTCGCGGTCGTCGATCTGGGCGCCGGTGACGTTCCCGGCGTTGATCTGCGCGACCGCCACAGACGTGTCGACCTGGTGATAACCACGCGTGTCATCACTGAAATAGAAGAAAGACCAACCCAGCAGCAACACGACCGCGACGACGGTCAGGGTGCGGATGACGTTTTTTCGCTTCATCGACATATTTCGGCCGGCGAATACTCGTCGGCCAGGTCCTTCCGATACACAGATGCGGGATAGTTCACAGGTTACCGCTATGCAAACGATCGGCAGTTCCCGGAGGGAAACCTGTGCTTTGGTGAGACGGTGATGACGTCCACCAAACGGTCAGTCGAGACCAACGGCGTGCAGTTGCAGGTCACCGAAGCCGGGGACCGCGGCGCCCCCGTCGTGGTGCTGGCGCACGGCTTCCCCGAACTCGCGCACTCGTGGCGGCACCAGATACCGGCCCTCGCCGCGGCGGGCTACCACGTGCTGGCCCCCGACCAACGGGGCTACGCCGGCTCATCACGCCCGTCGGCCATCGAGGACTACGACATCGTCCACCTCACCGGGGACCTGGCCGGGCTGCTCGATGACGTCGGCGCCGAGCGTGCCGTGATGGTCGGCCACGACTGGGGCTCGCCGGTGGTGTGCAACTTCGCGCTGCTGCACCCGGACCGGGTCGCGGCCGTCGCCGCGCTGAGTGTGCCGCCGGTGCCGCGGGCGTCGGCGCCGCCGACCGAGATCTGGCGCCGGAAGGTCGGCGACAACTACTTCTACATCCTGTATTTCCAGGAGCCTGGGCCCGCCGACGCGGCATTGGGGCGCGACGTCCGGGCCTCGATGCGCCGAATGGTCGCCGAGGAAGGCTTCGCCACACCACCGGACTCGGTCGCCGACAAACCGCTACCGCCCCTGCCGGACTGGCTCACCGAGGACGAATTCGAGGAGTACGTAACAGCTTTCACCGAGAGCGGCTTCACCGGACCGCTGAACTGGTACCGCAACTTCGACCGGAACTGGCAGCTGACGGAGACCACCCCCGCCCCGACCATCACGGTGCCGACGCTGTTCCTTGCCGGCAGCGCCGACCCGGTGCTGAGCTTCACCCCACGCGACCGGGTGCGGGACGTCGTCACCGGCGACTACCGCGAGGTCATGATCGACGGCGCCGGGCACTGGCTGCAGCAGGAACGTCCCGACGAGGTCAACGCGGTACTCCTCGAGTTCCTCGACGGACTGAAATGACCGGTCGTCCACTGGATTTCGGGGCCTTCATCACACCGTTCCATCCGGTCGGTCAATCGCCGACCACCGCGCTGGAATACGACCTGGACCGCACCGTGCGGCTGGACCGGCTGGGCTACGACGAGGTGTGGTTCGGCGAACACCACTCCGGCGGTTACGAATTGATCGCCTGCCCCGAGGTTTTCATCGCCACGGCGGCCGAACGCACCAGGAATATCCGGTTCGGCACCGGCGTGGTGTCGTTGCCGTACCACCACCCGCTGATGGTCGCCGACCGCTGGGTGCTGCTCGACCACCTGACCCGCGGCCGGGTGATGTTCGGCACCGGCCCGGGCGCACTGCCGTCGGACGCCTACATGATGGGCATCGATCCGGTGAACCAGCGCCGCATGCAGCAGGAATCGCTCGAGGCCATCCTCGCGCTGTTCCGGGCCGGCCCCGATGAGCGGATCACCCGCGAGACCGACTGGTTCACGCTGCGTGACGCCGCCCTGCACATCCGGCCGTACACCTGGCCCTACCCCGAGATATCCACGGCGGCAATGGTTTCCCCGTCGGGCCCGCGGCTGGCTGGGCAGCTGGGCACGTCACTGCTTTCGCTGTCGATGTCGGTGCCCGGTGGCTACGCCGCCCTCGAGACGACGTGGGACGTGGTGTGTGACCAGGCCGCGAAAGCCGGGCGGCCCGAGCCGGATCGCCGCGGCTGGCGGGTGCTGGGCGTCGTGCACCTGGCCGATACCCGCGAGCAGGCCATCGAGGACTGCACTTACGGTCTGGAGGACTTCTCGAACTACTTCGGTGCGGCAGGCTTCGTCCCGCTGGGCAGTCAGACCGGACCGGCGCCGACGTCGCGGCAGTTCGTCGAAGACTATGCGGCCAAAGGCAATTGCTGCATCGGCACACCCGCCGACTGCATCGGCTACATCCAGGACATGCTGGACCGTTCCGGCGGCTTCGGCACGTTCCTGATGCTGGGCCACGACTGGGCGCCGCCCGCGGCCACCATGCACTCGTACGAACTGTTCGCCCGTGAGGTGATCCCGCATTTCAAGGGCCAGCTCACGGCGCCGCACGCCTCGCACGAATGGGCAAAAGGCCTGCGCGACCAGCTGTTCGGCCGCGTCGGCGAGGCCGTCGGCAACGCGATCGCCGAACACACCAAAGACACGTCGGTACGCTGAAAACCATGCCAATTGCGACCCGACGTATTGCCGCCCTGACCCTCGCCGGACTGGCGATCGCCACCGCCGTCGGCGTCGCCGGCTGTGGTTCCGACGACACCAAGCCCGAGAGCCGCCAGGTCACCGTCGTCGGCAACGGCAAGGTCCAGGGCACGCCGGACACCCTCAACGTCACCGCGTCCATAGAGGCGACCGCGCCCGACGTCACCGCCGCGATGAACCAGACCAGCAGCCGCCAGCAAGCCGTGATCGACGCGCTGAGCGGTGCCGGCATCGACAAGAAGGACATCGCCACCAAGCAGGTCGAGCTGCAGCCCGACTACCGCGACGCCGTCATCACCGGATACCGGGCCAGCAACACCATCGACATCAAGGTCCGCAAGCTCGACACCGCGTCGCAGGTGCTGGCCAAGATCGTCACCGCGGGTGGCAATGCGACCCGGATCAGCAACGTCGCCTACTCGATCGACGACGACTCGCAGCTGGTGAAAGACGCCCGCACGCATGCCTTCGACGACGCCAAGGCCCGCGCCCAGCAGTACGCGCAGCTGTCCGGGCTGAGCCTGGGCAAGGTGGTCTCCATCTCCGAGGCCACCGGCGGCACCACCCCGACGCCCATGCCGGCGCCGCGGATGGCGATGGCCGAGGCCGTGCCGCTGTCCCCCGGTCAGCAGACCGTCAGCTTCTCGGTGACGGTGATCTGGGAGCTGGGTTAGCCGGCCGCCGCGATTTCGACCGGAATCCCGTTCAGCACGGCGGTACCCGACAGCCGGTCCAGGTGGGTGCCGTCGTTGAGCTGGTTGACGTTGACGCCCGGGTGACTGCTCGCGAGCTGCTGACCGGTGCCGCCGCGGTTGTGACCCCAGCCGTGCGGCAGCGACACCACGCCGCGCCGCATCACGTCCGTCACCTCGACCGGGGCGAGCAGTTCACCGCCCGGACCCTTGATGATGGCAACGTCGGTGAGGCCCAGATCGGCGGCATCGGCGGGGTGAATCTGCAGCGTGCAGCGGTTGGAGCCACCCGACAGCGCGGGCAGGTTGTGCATCCAGCTGTTGTTGGATCGCAGGTGACGACGGCCGATGAGCAGGAAGCCGCCGGCCGAGCGGCTCAGCGCCTCTTTTAGCCGCGCCACGTCGGCGACGATCGGTTCGGGCGCGAGTTCGATTCGCCCACTGGGGGTTCGGAGCACCTCGGGGATCCTCGGCTGCAGCGCACCCAGATCGATGCCGTGCGGATTGGCCTTCACCTTCTCGAGGGTGAGGCCGTCGGGCTTGGCGCCGAACGCGTCACCGTAGGGCCCGAGCCGCAGCATCATGTCGAGCCGGCGCTCATAGCCGGGACCCGCGTGGAGCATGCCGGTCAGTTCGTCGACATCCCGTCCGGCGACCGGCGAATCGGGGTCCTGCGTCTCCTTGGCCAGCGTCATCGCGATCACCTGCGCATCGACCAGCGCGGGATCACCTTGCGCCCCAATGCCGTACAGCACCAGAGCAATACGCGACAAGATCTCGGCCTCGTCCGGCCGGTCGTCGAGCGCCAGTACCGGCGGCGAGTAGCGCACGTTGTTGCGCACCGCGAGGTTGTTCAGCAGGACGTCGAAGTGCGGACTCTGCGAGGGCGGGGGCGGCGGCAGGATGACGTCGGCGTGCCGCGTCGTCTCGTTGAGATAGGGGTCGACGGACAGCATGAATTCGACGCTGTCCAAGGCCTTGTCGAGCCTGTCGCCGTCCGGCGCGGACAGCACGGGGTTGCCCGCGATGGTGATCATCGCCTTGATCTGCCCGTCGCCCGCGGTGTCGATCTCCTCGGCGAGCGCGGTGGCCGGCAACTCGGACATCACCTCGGGGTAGCCGGACACCCGGCTGGCCCACCGGCCCGTCCGGAATCCGCGGCCGGGTTTGGGGGGCCGCGGCGCCGGGACCGCCGCGCCGAGCGGGAACATCACGCCGCCGGGCCGGTCCAGGTTGCCGGTGAGGACGTTGATGACGTCGACCAGCCAGCTGCCGATGGTGCCGAATTCGACTGTGGATGTGCCGATCCGGCCGTACACGGCCGCCGTCGGCGCGGCCGCGAGCTCGCGGGCCAGTTCGCGGATCTCGTCGGCGCCGACCCCGCAGGCCTGTTCGACGGCTTCGGGCGCGAAGTCGGCAGCCAGCGCGCGCACCTGCTCGACGCCGATGACGTGGTCGGCATTCGCGCCGAGATCGACAAGACCTTCGTCGAACAGCACGTGCACGACGGCCAGCAGCAGCGCCGCGTCGGTCCCCGGCCGCGGGGCCAGGTGGCGGTCGGCGAGCTTGGCGGTCTGGGTGCGCGCCGGGTCGATCACCACGAGCTTGCCGCCACGCTTCTTCAGTGCCCGCAGCTTGCCGGGGAAGTCGGCGGCGGTGGTCACGCTGCCGTTGGACACCAGCGGATTCGCGCCGATGATCACGAGGTGATCGGTGCGGTCGAGGTCGGGCACCGCGAACGCGCCCGGGCTGCCGAACATCAGGCCCAGCGCAACGTGTTTGGGCATCTGGTCGAGCGTGCTGGCGCTGAACACCTGGCGGGTGCCGAGGGCCTTGAGGATCAGCGGGGCATACAGCGCGCCCGCGATGGTGTGCGCATTCGGATTGCCGAGGTACACCCCGACCGACGCCCCACCATGCGCCGCGACCACCGCGCCGAGCCGTTCGGCGACGACGGCGTAGGCCTCGTCCCAGGTCGCCTCGGTCAGCACGCCGTCGCGGCGGACGAGCGGGCGGGTGAGCCGGTCGGGATCGTTGTCGAGCTCACCGAAGCTGGCGCCCTTGGGGCAGATGAAGCCGGCGCTGAAGACGTCGTCGTGGTCACCGCGCGCGGCCGTGACGCGGCCGTCGTCGATGGTGAGGGTCAGGCCGCAGGTGGCTTCGCAGAAGGGGCAGATCCGGAGCGCGGTTTCCATGCCCCGGATTGTGCTCCGTCTAGTGCGCTTCGTACACCTTCGGATCGAGCGTGCCGATGTACGGCAGGTCGCGGTAGCGCTCGTCGTAGTCCAGGCCGTAGCCGACGACGAACTCGTCGGGGATGTCGAAGCCGATGTGCGCGACGTCGATGTCGGCGCGCATGGCGTCGGGCTTGCGCAGCAGCGTGCACACCCGCAGCGAGCGCGGGCCCCGGGTGGCCAGGTTGCGCAGCAGCCATGACAGCGTCAGACCGGAGTCGATGATGTCCTCGACGATCAGCACGTCGCGGCCGCTGATGTCGCGGTCGAGGTCCTTGAGGATCCGCACGACGCCCGACGACGACGTCGACGACCCGTAGGAGCTGACGGCCATGAACTCCAGCTGGGTCGGCAGCGGGATGGCGCGCGCCAGGTCGGTGACGAACATGACCGCACCCTTGAGGACGGTGATCAGCAGCAGATCCTGGTCACCGGAGTCGGCGCGGTAGTCCTCGGCGATGAGCGCGGCCATCTCGGCGATGCGCGCCTGAACCTGCTCCTGAGACAGGAGAACCGACTTGATGTCACCCGGATACAGATCCACGGCAACAGCGTGCCATGCCTTCCCGCGTTGAACCAAGACCGTCCCGCTCGGCGGTTGCTCACACTGGCCGGGCGGCGGCTGTGAGCAGTCCGGCGCGTCGCGTGACGATCAGGCGCTGGTACCGCAGCGGGGAGCTGACGGCCGCGCCGCCCTGCCCGCGCCAGTCCCCCACGAGCGCATCGACGGCGCGCAGCTGGACGTCGGTGAGCATGGTGGCCCCGACGCTCAGCAGCCAGCCGCGGATCACCCGGCGACGCAGTGCGGCCGGGAGATCCTCGAGCCCGGCGACGGTCAGGCCGTCATCGGTACGCAGGGCATCCAGGTGCCCGGCCGCCAGCGCGTCGAGGGCGTCGTTGTCCTCCCGCAGCGCCGCGGCGGTCCGGGCCAGCGCGGGCGCGACGCCGCCGGCCAACACGTCCTCCAGCAGCGGCAGCACCTCGGTGCGCAGCCGAACCCGGGTGTAGCGCGGGTCGGTGTTGTGCGGGTCGCGCCATGGCGTGAGCCCCAGCTCGGCGCAGACGGCTTCGGTGTCGGCGCGCCGCACCTCGAGCAGCGGCCGTCCCCATGGCGGATCCCACAGCCGCATCCCGGCAATGGATCTCGGACCCGAACCGCGCCCCAGCCCGAGCAGTACCGTCTCGGCCTGGTCGTCGAGGGTGTGCGCGAGCAGCACCGGAGCACCACCGCGGGCGGCGTCCAATGCCGCGTAGCGCGCGGTGCGGGCCGCGGCTTCCGGCCCGCCGTCGGTACCGACGTCAACGGAGATCACGTGCGCGGCAACGCAACCCAACTGCCGGGCCTGCGCTGCCGCAGTGGCGGCCACGTCGGCCGATCCGGTTTGCAGGCCGTGGTCGACGATCAACGCTGTGGTCGGCTTGAGTGCGGCCGCGACGGCCGTCAGCGCCAGCGAGTCGGCGCCACCGGAGAGCCCGACACACCACCGGTCGGCCGGGTACCGGCGTGCGAAGGCGGTGACAGCCGCGCGCACAGGTGTCAGAGCACTCGATCGATCCATCGCCGCGGCTCGTCGATTTCGGTTGGCAGCGGCAGGGTTTCGGCGTCGGTCCAGATCGCGTTGAACCGCTTCATGCCGACCGTCGACACCACCTCGTCGACGAACTTCTTACCGCGGGTGTACTGGGCGATCTTGGCGTCGACCCCGAGCAAGGCGCGGACGATCCGTTGCAGCGGAGACTGTTTGCGGTGCCGGCGCTCGTCGAACCGGCTGCGGATGATGGCCACCGACGGCACCACCGCCGGGCCGACGGCGTCCATCACGTGGTCCGCGTGCCCTTCCAGCAGCGTTCCCAACACCAGCAGCTGATCCAGCGCATGCTGCTGCTCGTCGGACTGCATGATGCGCATGATGCCCAGGATGCCTTGCGAATTCGCGTCGGCCTCGCCGTCCCGCTGCGCCCGCACGTACTCGGCCAGCCGGCCGACGATGTCGCCGGCGTCCAGCCCGGACTCGTCGGTCAGCACCGCCAGCGCCTGCGACATGTGCTCGGTGAGCCACGGGTTGGCCCGGAACTGCACGCGGTGCGTCACCTCGTGCAGGCACACCCACAGCCGGAAGTCGGCGGGCTCGACCTTCAATTGCCGTTCTGCGGCAAGCACATTCGGGGCAACGAGGAGCAATTCACCGCCATTTGAAGCGAACGGGTCGTACTGCCCGAGGATGCCCGACGACACGAACGCCAGCACCGCGCCCGTCTGCGCCCCGGTGACCCGGCCGGCCAGCTTGGCGGCCAGGCCTGTGGGACTTGCGGTTTCGCCACCGGTCATCACCCGCATGGACTCGGTGGCAGCGCGCACCCAGTCCTGCCGGTCGACGACGCGGGCTTCGGGCACCTCGGCGCCCTCGTTGAGCAGCGTCACCTCCCGCACCGGGAGCTCGGCCCGGCGGGCCGAATCCGCGAGCTGCTCGCGCACCTGGTTGCGGGTGTAGTCGGTGGTGGCCGGTTCCGGGCGGGTCAGCTTTGCCCCGACCGTGGCCGCGAAGCCCCAGTCGACGGCCTTGCCGACAGTCGGCTTCCGGCTCACGTGCCGCACCCGCAGGACCGGAACGCCGCGGCGAGGGCGTCCAGCGCGGTGCGTCCTTCCGGACCGGCGTTGTTGGAGATGAGCGCGAAGGTCAGGACCCGTCCGCTCTGGTCGGTGACGATGCCCGCCAGCGCGTTGGTGCCGGTCAGCGAACCGGTCTTGGCCCGCAGGTATCCGGCCGACGAGGTGTCGGCGTAGCGGTTCCACAACGTGCCGCTGCCGCCCGCGATCGGCAGCACGTCGAGTAGCGGGCGCAGGCGGGGCTCGCTGGTGCCGGCCGCGGCGTTGACGACGTCGTCGAGGACCGTCGCGGTGAGCCGGTCGTTGACCGACAGGCCGCTGGCGTCGAACAGCGTCGCACCCGAGGTGGTCAATCCTGCCTTCGCCAGCTGTCCGAGGACGGCACGTACGCCGCCGTCGAAACTCTGCGGCTGGTTCACCGCGGCGGCGACCTCACGGCCGATCGACTCGGCCATCACGTTGTCGGAGGCGCCCATCATCTCGCGCAGGCGCTCGATCAGCGGCGGGGATTGCACCGCGGCGAGCTGCTGGCCACCGGCGGGGGTGGTGCGGAGCGTCACGTTGGCGGGGTCGACGCGCAGGGCCGACGCCAGAGCGCGGCCGGCGTCGAGGGCCGGCGTCGTCGAGCGCTTGGACTCGACGGTGGTGGGCTGGATGCGACCGGCATCGACCATCACCGACTGGATCGGGGCCCAGTCGCCGCCTTCGATGTCGGCGACGTCCCAGCCCGGCGCCATCGTCGGGCCGGAGTAGAGGCTGACGTCGACCTGAATGGACCGGGCCGTGACGCCGGCCTTGCGGACCTGGTCGGCCAGGTCGGAAATCCGGGCCGCGTCGCCGTACCAGGTGTCGGTGCCCGGCGGCGCCGCGGACAGCGTCGGGTCGCCGCCGCCCTTGAGCACCACGACGCCCGGGGTGTCGCCCGACACGACCGTGGTGGTCAGCCGCGCGTTGCGGTCGAGGGTCAACAGCGCCGCGGCCGCGGTCAGGGTCTTGTTGGTGGAGGCGGGCTGCAGGGGGATGTTCGCGCCTTGCGCCCACAGCTGGGTGCCGGTGACCGCATCGGTGATCCGGCCCCCGAGCATGCCGAGATTCGGGTTGGCGGCCAGCGGCGCCAGCACCGCCGCGAGCTGCGCGGGCACCACCTGTGCGGCGGCGTCGGAGACCGGCTGCACCGCAGGTCGCGGCGAGACGAGCGCGGGTTGCGGCTTGGCCGTGGCCCCTGCCGCCGGGACGGCGTCGTGCCGCGTCATCACCGCGGCGGCCGCCACCAGCGCGGCAACCAGCACGAGAACTGCCACACCGATCACCAAGTGGGTCGATCGGCGCCACCGGGTGGGCCGCATGTTGCTCCTGAACTCGTACGGGTCACTCAGCAGGGTATCGCTCGTCTAAGGTGTAGCCCGTCATCAGCACAGAGCTAAGGAGTCTCCCGGTGGAGCACGAAGTCGTCATCGAGATCCCCAAGGGTTCGCGGAACAAGTACGAAGTGGACCACGAGACCGGGCGGGTGAAGCTCGACCGCTACCTCTTCACCCCCATGGGCTACCCCACCGATTACGGGTTCTTCGAGAACACCCTCGGCGAGGACGGCGACCCGCTGGACGCGCTGGTGCTGCTGACCGAGTCGGTCTTCCCGGGCTGCATCGTCGACGCCCGGCCTGTCGCCATGTTCAAGATGACCGACGAAGCCGGCGGCGACGACAAGCTGCTGTGCGTGCCCGCCGGCGACCCGCGCTGGGACAACGTCCAGGACCTGAGCGACATCTCGGAGTTCGAGCTCGACGCCATCAAGCACTTCTTCGTGCACTACAAGGACCTGGAGCCGGGCAAGTTCGTCAAGGCCGCCGACTGGGTCGGTCGCAAAGAGGCCGAAGAAGAACTGGCCCGCTCGATCGCCCGGTTCGAAGAACAAGAGCACTGATCTTTCGTTTTCCCCCGTCCTGACCCGCCGTACCCTGGAGTGCAGCGGCGGGTCAGGAATCGGCGATGGAGTGGTTCACAGCACCCGAATACTGGTTCAGCCGGCTGGTGCTGGAACGCGGCATCGCCGGCGTGTATCTGGTCGCTTTCATCTGTGCCGCAAGGCAATTCCGCGCCCTTCTCGGCGCGCAGGGCATGTTGCCGATTCCGCGGTATCTGGCCGCGGTGTCGTTCCGGCAGGCACCCAGCATCTTTCACTGGCACTACTCGGACAGGTTCTTCGCGGCCGTCGCGTGGTCGGGTGCCGTACTCAGTGCGGCACTGGTCGCGGGCGCCGGCGATCTCGTACCGCTATGGGCGGCGATGCTCACCTGGCTGCTGCTGTGGGTGCTGTACCTGTCGATCGTCAACGTCGGACAGCGGTGGTACGCCTTCGGCTGGGAGTCGCTGCTGCTGGAAGCCGGCTTCCTCGCGGTGTTCCTCGGCAACGACTCCGTTGCACCACCGGTACTGGTGATCTGGCTGGCTCGGTGGCTGGTGTTCCGCACCGAGTTCGGTGCGGGGCTGATCAAACTGCGCGGTGACCGCTGCTGGCGCGATCTGACCTGTCTCTACTACCACCACGAGACCCAGCCCATGCCGGGCCCGCTGAGCTGGTTCTTCCATCACCTGCCCAAGCCGCTGCACCGCGTCGAGGTCGCGGTCAACCACGTCACGCAACTCGTGGTTCCGTTCGGGCTGTTCGCGCCGCAGCCCGTTGCCACCGTCGCCGGTGCGGTCGTGGTGATCACCCAACTCTGGCTGGTGATCTCCGGCAACTATGCGTGGCTGAACTGGTTGACGATGGTGCTGGCGTTCAGTGCGATAGCCGGTCCGGTGCCCACCTTCGCCGTGGCCGCACCAGCGGCCTGGTTCGTGGTGCTCGTCATCGGGTTCAGCGTCCTGGTCGTGGTGCTGAGCTACTGGCCGGTGCGGAATCTGCTCTCGTCGCACCAACGCATGAACGCGTCGTTCGACCCGCTGCACCTGGTGAACACGTACGGCGCCTTCGGCTCGATCGGCCGCATCCGGCGTGAGGTGGTGATCGAGGGCACCGCCGACCCGGAGATCACCGACGAAACCGTATGGCGCGAATACGAATTCAAGGGCAAGCCGGGAGCTGTCGGGAAGCTGCCGCGGCAGTGGGCGCCCTATCATCTGCGCCTGGACTGGATGCTGTGGTTCGCTGCCATCTCACCGACCTACGGCCGCCAGTGGTTCGTCGGACTGCTGGAGCGCCTGCTGCGCGGCGACGCGGCGACACTGAAACTGCTGCGGCACAACCCGTTTCCCGATTCGCCGCCCATCTATGTCCGCGCGCAGGTGTTCCGCTATCGCTACTCCACTCCGCACGAACTGCGGCACGACCACGTGTGGTGGCACCGCACCGCCGAAGGTCAGTACTTCCCGCCGGTCACCTTGCCGGACTAGCGCGCCGCTTCGATCCGGCCGGCCAGCATCGCCGTCCAGTCCGCGATGAACTCGTCGTCGGGGGTGTCCGCCTGCGGGGCGTGAAAGACGACGCGCGTCGCCTGCTTGCCCAGCAGCGCGTTGACCCCGACCACCGCGATCCGCCGGGCCTCGTTCCGGTCGAGGCCGGGCGCGCAACCCCGAATCCAATCGGCGAGTTCGTTGTAGAGGCCGTCGACCAGAGCGGCGTACGCGGCGTTGACGCGGTCCGACTGCTCCGCCGGCGTGCGGGCTGCCACCTGCAGGAACTGACTCTCCTGGTTCAGCACGCTCAGCACGTACCGGCCGAGCAGCGTGAGCTCTGTCCGCAGCTCGCCTTCGCCGGCGAACAGCGCACTGATGTCGTGCATCGCGCGGCGCCGATCCAGCTGCCTGTCGATCCCCGCCGCCAGCACGGCCTCTTTGGTTTTGAAGTGGTTGTAGAGGGCGCCGCAGCCGGGTACCAGGCCGGCCGCTTTTTCGATCTGAGTGATGCTGGTGGCCTTGTAGCCCTGCTCGCTGAACAGCCGCATGGCCTCGGTGACCAGCCGTTCCTTGGTCGATGTCTGCACTCTTGACCGCCTATAAGAACTGTCATATGTTTCGTACTAGGTCACCATACAACGCTGGGAGGCGCAATGACCGGGAATGTGCCGCGCGGACGCATCCGCCGCACCATGCCGGTCGCGGGCTTCACCGCCCGCGCTGCCGGTGGCCGGATGGTCGCGGCGCTGCGGGAGAAGGCCGGCAACACCGGTGCCGTCGAACGCTTCCACGAACGCACCGCCGAGCAGTACGCCGAGCTCCTCGGCCACTCCAAGGGCGTGTTGATGAAGGCCGGCCAACTGGTCTCGATGGTGGACGCCAATGCCATTGGCGCCGGGGAACTCTCGCCGTACCAGCGGGCACTGACCCGGCTGCAGGCCGACGCGCCACCGATGGACTCGGCGCTGGCCCGACAGGTCGTCGAGGACGATCTGGGTCGCCCGATCTCCGCGGTCTTCGCGTCGTTCTCCGACGAACCGATGGCCGCGGCGTCCATCGGCCAGGTCCACCGGGCCGCCCTGCACGACGGCCGCGACGTCGCGGTGAAGATTCAGTATCCCGGTGTGGCACAAGCTATTCGCGATGACCTATCGAACACCGAATTGCTGGCGACGATGTTCCGGTTCGCGGCCGGGGCGGCCGGCGCCCTCGGCGCGTCACTGCCGGACGTGACGTCGATCTCGGCAGAGATCTCCGAACGCATCTCCGAGGAGATCGACTACCGCCGCGAGGCCGCCCACATCACCGCGTTCCATGAGCTGTACCGCGATCATCCGTTCATCCGGGTACCTGAGGTCGTTCGCGAGGCATCGGGTGACCGTGTCCTGACCATGACATACCTCGACGGATTGGACTGGGCCGCAGCGCAAGACGTCGATCAGAATTTGAAGGACACCTGGAGCGAGGTGATCACCCGGTTCATCGCCGGAGCGTACCGGCACGGCAATCTGTTCCACGCCGACCCGCACCCGGGCAATTACCGTTTCGGCCTCGACGGCACCGTCGGGTTCGTCGACTTCGGCTGTGTGAAGGTACTCACCGAACGCCAACGCCGCCTGATCGTGCAAATGCTCCGCTCCGCGGTGGACGGACAAAAGGACCGGCTGCGAGCGGGCATGGTCGAAAGCGGTTTTTTCACAGCAGATTCCGTACTGACTGCCGATGACGCGCACCGCTGGTATCAGCAGATCATCTACGAGCTGCTCGCCCCGCAACCCGTGACCTACACCGAAGAGACCTCACGGCGAGCCATCGCATCATTGCTCGACATCCGCGACGCCGACCACCTCATGCGGCACATCACGGTGCCGCCTGACTTCGTGTTCTTCTCCCGGCTGAACCTGTCGATGAACGCGATATTCACGGCCTTGCACGCGACCTTCCACGCCCGCGCCGCGGTCGACGACATGGACGGCGTCGCGGAGCCGATCACCGAGTTGGGCCGCCGGCACGCGGCCTGGGTTCGCGGCCGCGGCTTACCTTTCGGACTGGACGACCGATCATGAGCAGCGCTGACGTCACCGCAGCCCGACTGCCCTGGGGCGCCGCCGACCCCTATCCCTTTTACGAAGCCCGGCGGCGTTCCGGGAGCGTCGTATGGGACGAGGTGGCCCAGGGCTGGCTGGTGCTGGGCTACGACGCAGCCCGGCAGGTGCTCGGCGGTTCCGGCTGGACCAGCGATCCGCTGGCCAACCCGGTGGCCCGCGCATCGATGGCCATGATGCCGACCGACTTCGCCAAGGCGTCGATGCTCTTCACCGACGGCGCTGACCATGACAGGCTGCGCGGTGCGGTCCGGGACGCGTTCACCCGCAACACGATATCCGGGCTCACCGAGGGCGTGGAGACGATCGCCGCCGAGGTCATCGCGCAGGCACCGACCGGTGAGCCGTTCGATTTCATGTCACGCATCGCACTCCCGCTGCCGATCGCGGTGGTCGGTGAATGGCTCGCTCTCGATCCCGGTCACGCGGCGTCACTGCGCGAACTGTCGCCGCCGATCATCCGGATGCTCGGCACCTTGGCCGACCCCGTCGAAGTCGCCGAGGGATTCGGCGCCGCCGCCGCATTGATGGCGGAGTTCCTGCCGCTCGCCGCTGATCGACGGGCTCATCCCGGCGATGACCTGTTGAGCTTCATCGCCACCGATCCCGAACTCTCGCTCGAAGATGTCGTGGTGACCGCCATCCTGATCGCCGTCGCCGGACACGAGACCACGGCGAATCTTCTTGGCGCCGGGCTGATTCGACTCGTGGACGAACAGGTCGACACCGTCGACGGGGCCGTGATCACCGAGCTGCTGCGACTCGACGGCCCGGTGCAGTCGACGGTGCGGACCGCGACCGAGGACCAGACGGTGGGCGGCGTGGACATCGCCGCGGGCGACAGCGTCGTCGTCGTGGTGGCCGCCGCCAACCGCGACCCAAAGGTGTTCGACAACCCCGACCGGTTCCGATTGGACCGCACCGGCCCCGCTCCCGTGGCCTTCGGATACGGCGCGCACTACTGCCTGGGTTCGGCGCTGGCCCAGCTGGAATTGACGGTTGCACTGCGGGAAGTCCTTGCGCGCCAACCTGTTATCCGCGGCGCGGTCACCTGGCGTGACACGCCTGCCATTCGGGGTCCGCAGACGCTGCCGGTGGCGTTCAGCTGATGCGGGTGTTCGTCACCGGAGGGACGGGCGCCATCGGCGTCCACACCGTGCCCGCCCTGGTCGCGGCGGGACATGCCGTCACCGCGTTGGCCCGCAGCGATGAGAAGGCTGGTTTGCTCCGAAGCCAAGGCGCTGAGCCGGTTTCAGTGTCGCTGTTCGACCGTCGCGGGCTGGCTGACGCGTTCGCCGGCCACGACGCGGTGGTGAATCTGGCGTCAGCCCTGCCGTCGACCACGGCGTTCATCCGCAAATCCGCCTGGGCGGAATGCGAGAGGGCGCGCTCGGAAGGCTCGGCCGTCGTCGTCGACGCCGCCCGAGATGCCGGTGTCCAGAAACTGATTCAAGAATCCGTGGTGATGATCTATCGCGACGGCGGAACCGACTGGGTCGACGAAGACCAGCCCGTCGACCACTACCCGATCACCCGCGGCAACCACGCCGCCGAAGCCAGTGCCCGGCGGTTCGCCGCGGCCGGCGGAAATGCGTCGATCCTGCGCTTCGGCGTCTTCTACGGTCCGCACGCCGCACATAGCGAACAGATCCTCGACATGGCCAAGTGGCACATCGGATTTGTCCCGGGCCGCAGCGACACCTACCTGTCGTCGATCCACGTCGCCGATGCGGCGAGCGCTGTCGTCGCGGCACTCACGACACCGGGCGGCACCTACAACATCGTCGACGACCGGCCACTCACCAAACGCGAATATGCCGAGGCCTGCGCCGCCGCCGTCGGGCGCCGGATCTGGATCAGCGGGCCGGGTCGGCTGGGACTGTTGCTCGGCGACCGGCTCACGTCAATAACCCGATCACTTCGGGTGAGCAACAAGCGCTTTCGCGATTCTTCCGGCTGGCATCCCCGCTACCCGAGCGCCATCGAGGGTTACCGCGCGATGGCGCAGCTACGCTGAAACACATTCCGACGGAGCCGATTCGCACCACGGCGTGACGCCGCGGAAGTGGTAGCGGTGCGTGGCCACCCATCGGTAGACGCGCTCCTGCAGCGCGCCGACCCCCGGAATTCCATAGACCCACAACGGCAACCGGGTGCCGAGTGCCGCGGACACCGCCGCGTTGGCCGCCTTGGCGCCGCCGAACACGTCGCCGGACGAATCGAGCCACCACACCGATTCCATCAGGTGCTCGGGTGCCACGCCGAGTCGTTCGGCGGTGCCGGGCTTCTGCAGTGGTTCGGTGCGGAGACGGCCGGTTCGATTCATCCGCAGCAGCTGATTGCGCGCGCGGGTACACATCCCACACTTGCCGTCGAAGAACAGCACGCCGTCCATGACTTCATCATGCGCCACCGAGCGCTGTAGGAAACCGTGAGTCGCCACACACGTGGGTTAGGCCGCAGGGTTGATCCGCGCGATGTGGACATCGCGGGTGAAGATACGCAACCCGTCCGGGGTCGGTGGCGCCGTGGAGGTGTAGACCGCTCCTGATGGTGTGGTCAGCGCGATGGTGTGCCGGCCGTACCGGTCATAACTCGCCGCCGCCTGCCAACCGGGTTCTTCCTTGACATAATTGCAGTGCTCACACAACCCATCACCGTTGTGCGCACTGGTCCGCCCCCGCTTGGCGTGCGGGGTGACATGGTCGATATGCCGAATCCGCGCATTGCAGAACGGGGTCCGACAAATCTGGTCCCGCAAACCGATGAACGTCGCGAGCGCCTTGGGAAACGCCCGCGCCCTCGACTCCATCGCCACCAACTTGCTGGTGCCCGGCTGGGCGTACAGGCGCCGCAACGCCGCAACCACGTTCGGATCGGCCGCCGCGGCCAGCACCATGTCGCGCGCCAGCGCCGCGGGAATGGGCCCATAGCCATCCAACTGAGCGGGCGCCTCACCCCCGGTCAGCAGCGCCTCATCCGACATGACCAGGTTCAGCGTCACCGGCACCGGCGACTTGACCGGATTGCGGCCGGTGGCCCGCTCCACGACCACATCGACCATCACCTGCGCACGGCTGCGCGCCACCCCCGCCGCCACGGCTGAGGCCGCCTCGTAGGCGAGCGCCTGGCGCACCAACTGTCCCTGGGCGGCCGGCAGCCGCACCGTCATCGCCATCATGCCGTCACCGGCCACCCGGAACCGCACGTGCCGCGTGACGCGTGCCCGCGTCATCTTCTCCAGCGCGCTCTGCTGATCCAGCTCATAGGCGATCCGCGCGGCCTCCGCCGTGATCTCGGCGTTCCCCAACCCCGCCAACGGGGCCGGGTCTCCACACAACTCGACATCCAGAAGCTGCCGATCCAACACCGACAAGCACGCCGCTTCCCTGGTGATCAGCTCCGCCCGATACTCCGACAACACACCCGATTCCAGAGCCGCGAGCGTGCACGGCATATCCGCGACCAGGATGCGCGCCATCGCCATCAACCGCTCGCCCTTGTGTGGGGACTCCCGCCGAGCCAGGCCGACCTCCGAGCCCAACGCCGCCCGCGACACCCGCGGCCCACCCGCCCGCGCGGTCTCGATCCGCCGCGCCTCCAACTCCGCCGCCAGTCGCGCCTGCTCCGCAGCCGACTTCTGCCTCTCGAGCTCAGCCATACGACCCAACAACGCCGCCTCATCAGCGTCGAGGCCCAGGCACTCGCTCATACGTTCGAATATACTCGCTTCTACTGCTTCAAACTTGTCATGTCGCAGGACATAGGTGACAGTTCTGCATCAGGACATAGGTGACAGTTCCGGTGGTCTTGGTGGTGACACTTGGGCCCGCAGGCTCAGGCGGTGGCTGTTCATGAACCGATCGATCCTCGT